>Ga0196965_1000157_pt1 | contig 48758 bp, 59 predicted proteins | sample S1_20metaG_FD_148668 | JGI IMG/M metagenome (GOLD analysis project Ga0196965, IMG submission 148668) | Soil microbial communities from Anza Borrego desert, Southern California, United States - S1_20 | ecosystem: Environmental > Terrestrial > Soil > Desert | place: USA: California | collected...
GAGGCCGCCCCACTGCCGATACCGGCAGAAGGGGCTTCAGGTAACGCCATGCGCCATCGCTCAGGTTGCTCGGATAACGCTTCTTCCGCTTTTTTGATTCATGAAGAACCTAACTGATAATAAAATTTCAACAGTCTAAATTTGAAATACGAAATTTCCAAACAGCTTCTAAGTGAGGATGATTTACGGCAAACGGTAGATCGGGGGCTTAATCTGCGTCGGCTTGTTGGTAAAGCTGCATGACAAATACTATATGTTGTATATCGCTCAGCTGGGCAAGATACAATATATAGTATGTAGGGAATTCTTGTGGCTATTAAAAAAGATAATGGTAAATGGAAGTTGGATATCCGTCCTAATGGTATAAAAGGTAAACGGATCATTAAATTGTTTGATACTAAAGCCCAAGCTATGCAGTATCAAAATCAGCTTCTTTCAGGTCGATTTGATATACAGGGCGATCAGCCCCTTGCTGATAATCGACAATTAAATGAGTTAATCCAGATTTGGTATGACTTGCACGGTAGAAGTTTGAAATCGGCGGTTGATACCAAAAACCGGCTTTTTAAGCTGTCGGAGTTCCTGGGTGATCCTGTGGCTAGATTGATCAATCCTGAATTATTGGCACAATACAGAAAAACTAGATTGGATGCCGGCATTTCTCCCGCCACTTTAAACCGTGAATTGATTACTTTAAAAGCGCTGTTCAGGGAACTTAAAAGGTTGTCTGTGATTGATTATGAATCGCCTCTTCTGGTTGTGCGTAAACTACGTGAAGAAAAAACCGAGTTGTCTTATTAATTAGAGACGAGATATTTGATCAATGATCAGCGAGATATTTAGAAATAAAACGAAATAATAGGAAGTAAAACGAAACAGAAAATAAAAATTTGTTTCGTATTGTGCAATAAAAAACAATTAAAATTTTTACTCACGTGCATCTCTCAGATAGCGATTGATGATAGATAAAATTTCGTTTTTGTCATCTTCTGAAACGCCCAGAAACGGCCGAGCAGGAATATCGCCCCACAAATACGGAAATTCGTCTTTGCCGCCGCCGAACTGCTGCATGGCGGCATATTCCATCGGACTGCCGATCTCCAGCGCGTCATTGCCGATCAAATTATAGTAGATCTCATCCATCAATTTGCCGGTTTCGCCAGTTAACGGCTGATCGCGGCCCTTGCGCTCGATTGTGACTAGGCTGTTGGCCGGCCAGCGTTGCCCATCTGGGCCAGTTTGGGAACCAAAGCGCTGTTTGGTCGATTCGGTCAGTATTTCGCCAATTTCTGTGAGCGCTGGCTGCAGATTGCCCGTGGCTCGCTGCAGATTTTGCAGAGCCTCCAATATGTCTCGGTCATTGTATTCAATAGTGATCATGGATTATTTATTACTGACAATGAAAAATTGAACTTGCATCAACTCTGATCTATCTTACGAAACAGCCATGGGTGGTAGTTTCCAATGGGAACGGTTGTATGCGCAATGCGCCTGCATTATCCGGTTCGAATCCGGCGCCGCTCATGGTTCCCTGTCCAGTTGCACATATCTGCGCTCCTTGAGATTTTCCGGCGTCACAATGCCACCTGTCACAATAAAATTAGAGACTACCTTTTTTCTCTGGCCGCTGTCCCTGACTTTTTCTTCATGATTGAGGCGGATGACCACCTTTCCAGCCACGCCTGGCAAATCGAAGGCATATAATAAAGTATTATTACCTGTATCAAGATAGGGAATAGCTTTATCTAGGTATTCAGGGAGATTGAGCCAAACATCCAATGGCAATGCCGCTCCACGATCGACCTTGCTGTCACGCACGGCATGAATGAGTTCACGGTCTCGCAACCAGATGGCGGCGTCATTCAATAACACATTGCGCTCAGCCAACGCGGAAACAGTATCAGGATCGACGACATGCGCAACCACGCCTATGCCGGCAGGCTCCATGCTGGCAGCGGCAACCGCTACCATATTGCGCACCGAGGCGATCTGCTCGGCTTTGAGGACCGGCTTTAGCGCCTGCCACATAGCAGCCCCAACGGGTGCCGGAAAGCGGATCAGCTTTTGGTCGATCAGGTCTTTCAGTGGCGCTGTTCGATTCGCGCCGGGCGCGTAATCCCAGCCATAATCGACGCCCTTGGGCAGCACATGGCGGCCGCCGTTGCGGTCCTCCTTGACGTAAACGCCCTCGTCGGGCGCCTCGGCGCCTTCGTATTCAGAGGCCCGCACGGCGGTCACGCGGCAGCGGCAGCCCCAGCCGTTGGGCGGAAAGTGCGCCTGCCACCAGGGGTCGTCATGTTTCAGCACCATCCCGGACCAGCTCTGATGCAAGGGGCGCGGGTGGGCGACCGTGTCATTATGGACGTATTTCCAGTACGGACGGTTTTTCAACAGATCGGGATTGTTGAGCTGCTGCCAGCGGCCGGCGGCATAGCTGGCCGCCATGTTGGTTTTGTAGATCACGCGCGTGCGCCAATCGCGGCCGGCCTGCGTGTCGCTGCCGGTCCAGCCCTCCCAGCCGTGTTTCTGCACGATGGCTTTGAACTCCTTGCGGAACCACTGGATGCTCTTACCCTCGGCGATGGACTGATCGACGGCCATGCGCAGGTCGGCCAGCAGATCGGCCTTGGCGGCACCGGCCACGACAAACGCGCGGTCATGGGCCGCCTTCAGAATGTCGTCAAAATGCTCGGTCGGCAGGTTCAGTTTTTGCCGGAAGAAGTCGAGCTGTTCCTGGAACGGCTTGTTAAACGTGTCGTCGCCGCGTGCGTTAAACGCGAGTTGGGTGGGGGAGAGGTTTAACGGCATAATTTAGAGTGCGTGCTGACATCGGCTTAATGCCGTATCAAAATAAGCGTTGACGGATTCGGCGCCAATGAACCGCCGGCCGCTTTTCAAAGCCGCGACGCCGGTGCTTCCAGAGCCCATGAACATATCCAGCACCGTTCCTCCGGGTGGGCAAATCGTGACGATCTCGTCCATCAGAGAATCGGGCTTTTGCGTGATGTGCAGTTTGCCATTGGTCATAGTCGTATGCTTCAGCACGCCAGGCAAATAGACCGGCTGTTCACGGCTGGCCGTTTTGCCCTTGGTGCCCCACAGCAGATACTCGGCCTGATTGCGGAAGCCATTCTTCATGGGCCTTGTCGCCCGGCCTTTGTCCCAGACGGCCGTACCGCGCACAGTAAACCCTGTTTCGTGCATAACCGATTGCAGCGCCGCCATATTGCGCCAGTCGATGAACAGCACCAGCACGCCGCCGTCGGCTAAAACCTTTTTAGCCAAATTGCAGGCATCGGTCATCAATTGCCGCCAAGCCATCGGGTGCAGCGATTCGCCATCGATATCCGGCAAGGTTTTCTGATAACTGGAATCAGAGCTGACGTATTTTGTTTTCGACGATTTCAGCATGTCTTTAACGGTAAAGCCGCCCGAGCCATAGGGCGGATCGGCAATCACGGCGCCCACGCTGCCGGGCTGGATATCGGCCGCGATATCGCGAAAGTCGTTGTTATACAGCACGAAACGATCGTCCGGTCCATTAAGCCGCTTTACGGCTTGCGCTATGTATTGACCGCAGGCATGACAATGTCTGTCTGTCTGTCTGTCTGTCTGTCTGTCTGTCTGTCTGTCTGTCTGTCTGTCTGTCTGTCTGTCTGTCTGTCTGTCTGTCTGTCTGTCTGTATGTCTGTCTGTCTGTCTGTCTGTCTGTCTGTCTGTCTGTCTGTCTGTCTGTCTGTCTGTCTGTCTGTCTGTTAAAATTGTCATGCGGTATCGTTTCCATAGCAAGCTTTTAAGTATTGATAATTTATTTTTCTTCAGTGACGTCGAAGCGCCCCGACAGCTCGGCCGCCGCAAAGGCCAGCTGCATGACCTTGACCAATTCATTACTGTCCATGGCGCCGTAACTGCTCAACAGCTCATCGCGCAATGCTTCCAGGCTGCCTGCCTGCTCGACCTTTCTGCCGATCGCGTCCACCCAGCCCTTGATCGAGGCGCCAGCAGCTGCAGACAGAAGCTCAGTCTGTGCATCGACCGGCGTATTGTCGATATCGTCCGGCTGAGCGGGTTTGTTCTGTTCTCCCGCCAGCGCCGCCAATGAGGCCGCCGCCTGCGGGGCCGGTTCGGCGGGTAGGGATTGGGGCCATGCCGTTAAAATAGCTTCACCTTCCTCGGGCTCGGGGATCTTCAGTTTCTTGTTCACATAACTGACCGGAATTCGGGCGCCGGCGGCGGCCAACTTGGGCAGGGCTTCGGCATACAGCGACAAATCGTCCGGCTCCTGCGTGTCGCTGACGAAACTCGGGCAGCGGTTGTCCGCGAATAGCCCGTTGAGCATGGCCATCGGATAGACCAGGTGCGCGGACAGCGTCTGATCGAGCTGCGTGGCGTCGTCGTCGCGGATATCCAGACGCACTTCATTATGGACATCGCCCAGGGAGCGGTTGCCGTTGGCGCCGGTGGAACTGGTCAGCGTGCCGCCCAGGATCGCCTTCGATTGACTGGCCTCGCACCAGTCGATCATGATTTTGAACGAGTCGGCATTGCCGCTGGCCAGCACCGATTGCAGCTCCAGCTGCATGCTGTCGGGGATGATGCCGGCGGCATTATGGCCGATGCTCAGCACCGTGCGTAATAAATCCTTTTTTTCCTTATCGCTGGCCGTGGCCGGGTATTTGCCGACGCGGATCGGCAGGCCGTAGATTTCCAGGAACTCGGCCAGATCGCGCACCGAGTAATTCTTGAACAGATACGGCCAGGCCAGCGAACGATACAGCCCGGTCCGGGCGATGTAGCCGGCGCGGGACTTATGCTGGTGCACGATCCAGCTAAACGGCTGCAGCGGCACGCCGTAACTGGAACCGGTGTCGCGCAGATGCAGCGTGTTGCGTTGGTCGGGCGGGCAGGTGAACCAGGACGGCGGGCGGTGCTCGATCTGGTTCGGGAACCAAAGCCCTTGCGCGGTGCGGCCCCAGCCCAGCTCGATGCAGGAATAGCTATGGCCTATGGCGTCCAGGGCGTCCATACGGATACCACCGATGTCCAGCTCGTCGCGGATCAGGTCTTCCAGCAACTGGGTGTTGGCTTCTTCCTTGGCCGTGGCGTTGCGCGGCGGTTCCAGCGTCCAGTCCAGCTTTTTTACCGCCATTTCGCGCTTGTGCATTTCGGCGTCGATATGCGCGTCCTTCTCGCGCATGTCCATGAACAGCTCGGCCTGGGCAATCATATCGCCTTCCTCGGCGGCCAGCAGGATGCTTGCCAGCTGGGCCGGCGTCAGCCCTTTCGAAGGGTGGCCTGCGAACTCGCGGTGCAGCGGGGCGGCGCGCGGCGAGTCGGTCTGCCGATCCCTGACCATGAGCGGGGTCAGCTTTTGTTTAAACCAATCAAAAAATTGCATGTTTACCAGGCTCCATCGCGCTCAGTTTCTAAATCGTCTTTTTCCCAGTAACGGTCATTCTTGCTGGGAATGGGGGTGTATTCGATCATCGAGGCCGGCGTCGATCCGGCGTGAACGCCCAACGCACAGGCCCAGAATCGGTCGGCGTGGCCGTTTTCCGAGCGTTCGGCCGTGAAACGGATATTGCCGGACGGCGTGACGGACTTGGTGACCGCCCGCAAATCGGCGCGTATCTCCGGCTCATACGGAATGCGCAGCTTGCGATCTTCCATCGCGCCGCGCAGCGGATAGGCCAGCGCCTCTTTTACCGAGGCCGAAAACGTCACCAGCTCAACGCGGTATTGGCCAAACTGCTTTTGCGCATCATCACCCCAGCCGATCCCCATGCCGGTATAGTCGATGCAGCAACGCGACAACACTGCCAGCCAGGGCCACAACACCTTTTCCTGATCCGGCTTGCTCATTTTCTTGAGCGTGATGATCTTGCGGGTATACAGCACATCGCCCAGCCGCTCGAAGATCCACAACACCGTCAAATCCTTGGTGCGTCCGATATCCAGTCCGCCGTACAATTCACGGCCCTTGGCCTGATCCAGTTCGATTTCCCACGGCTCGCCGCTGGCATATTCGGCGCTGGCGATCAGGTCATATTCCAGGAAGGCCGCATCATCATCGGCCGGATCACACATGTATTCCTGCTGGAAGCTTTCCTCATCGGCGCATCCGGACTTGATGAAATCGAAATAATCCGCCTCCACCATTGCCTGCACTTCATGATCGGCCGGCAACGTGCGCTGCAGCTTGTATAAAAACCCTTGATCCAGCGCATCCTGGAGCGTCACCCGGTGCAGGCTGATCTTTTTTGGATTGCCGTGCTCGCGCACCTCGCGGATCAACTGATTGAAAAAATTATGGCTGCCCCGATGCGTCGATATCAGCTCCATGGAACCGCCCCAGGTAATACCGGGGTATGCAATCGACCACAGCTTTCGGGGATCGGGATGCAGTGCGAACTCATCCAGGATACGGCCGCCACGCTTGCCGGCCTGCGCGTCCGGATTGCTGGACATGCTATGAATGCGCTTGCCCGAGGCGAATTCCAGCACGTAAGCGGTTAATTTGGCCTTTTCGTCGATGACCTTCTCGCCCAAATCCTGAGCAGCGATTTGCAGGATTTTTGCGAACATCTTGCAGTCTTCGATAAACAGCCGGGCTTGCAGATCGTCACGGCTGGAAACCCACTGGTCCCAACGTTGGCCCGCCATGGCCGTGCGTTCATCAGCCTTGTAGGCCGTCGACCAGCTAATGCCGATCTGGCGGGATTTTTCCATCAGCTTCAGGCGCGAATCGTCCTTGATCCAGCGCTCCTGAAACGGCAAGAAAATCGCGTCGGGATTGGCCGGAATGATCTTGGCGTTGCCCATTAGCCGACCATGCCCAGCGCTTCACGGATGCGCGCGATACCTTGTTCGGACACGCCTTCGGCCTTGGCGGCGCTGGCGGCGGCCTGCACGGCCTCTTCACGTGCCTGGCGCCTGGCTTCAGCCTCAAACTCTTTTTTCCACTTGGCGCTACCGATCGCGCCGCGATTCAGGTCAGTACTAGCCCGCACCAACTTCGGAATCGCTGCGATACGATCAGCTACCTCCATGCCATCCATCTCCTCAAACAAATCCAGAATCTGATCCATGGCGACGATTTCATTGGCCTCCATTAACATCGCCTTTTCCTCATCGGATACGCCTCCCAATGCCCTGAAACCTTCAAGACGTGCGCGCGCTCGATTGACCGATTTCTCTATGCTGGCTTTCAGCTTATGCCCATGGTTCCAAACCGCTTTGGGGCCAATTTGATACCCTTGCTCAGCAAGCCATGCCGACAGCCCCAAATAATCACCGAAACCGTTACGAACCAGCTTTTCGTCCAATTCAATGCGAATCGGCTCCGGCAATTTATCGACAGCGGGACGCGGCGCCATTACCGGGCTCCGGGCTCCGGCCGCGCAACGCCCGGAACCGTTGACAATCCCTGCCGCACATCGCCGCCTTTCGCCGTCAAGGTCGCCAGCCAAATGCCACCATCCGGTTGCTTAGCCAGCACCAGACCTTGCTCATGCAACCATTGCAAATCCGACCGTAAAACATCCGTGCTGGCTGCCTGGCCTTGCTCGATCAGGGCTTTCTTCAAATCTATCTCATGCAGCGTATAGGCATTGGCTGCCGCCAGCAGGGTCAAAATAGCCAGCCGCCGATGAGCGATCATGTGCTCGTTGTAATTCATCGCTATTTCCTCTAGTTGTTATTACGCCAGAATGAATCCATCCGGTGAGTCAGCTCTTTCACGTTGTCCAGCCGCTCATGGACTCGTTCCAATGTCGCGCCCATCGCGTTGACCGCGTCGGTGACCTTGCGAATCTCGCGGTAAACCTCCGCCAGATGATCGTGCGTCGGCCGATTAGTCAGCGCCGTTTCCACACGCGTCAGCCGGTCGGAATGCCCATCCAGCCGGTTGTCTATCCGCTCTTCGAGCTGGCTGATACGCAGATGCGTTTTGTCATTACGCCGGTCCAGATACAGCCATACGCCAAACGCCGCCATGGCGATCTTGTAAATCACATCCAGCCATTCGCCGAATAGTCCTATGTCCATAGATATCGCCTCGCTGCGATCCTTGTTATTTTAACGGTCGACGTCCGGCATTTGGCGCCGCTTGATGTGCCTATGGGCGGCCGAGGCGGCGGCCAGCTTGGCGCCGGATCGCGACCGGCGATTGCCTAACGCCACGCAGGCCACCAGCAGAATGGCCAGGCTGGGCGCTGCCAATAATATGATGAGCGCGACCACTACCAGCCCCTGACCTCGAAACGGCAGCGCCGGCACTTTTGCCTGTATCGGCCTACGGCAGGAACAGAACCCGTATAAATAACCGGTACGCTGGTTAAGGCGACCATAGCCACCCATCCAAAGCCACGAAAGCCGATCATGACTGACCGCCTTGGCTGTTCACCATGCGCTTGAATTTGCGATCGATGCCGATATAGCCCATGCCGTTGGTCACGATCATGGCGGCGGAATCCGCGTCGAACAGGCCCAGGGCAAAACCGCCAAGGCCCATGGCAATGGCCAGCCAGCCGGCCGTTTTCGTGACCCAGCTCATTAGCTATGCTCCAGCACAAATTTCAAAAAACGCCGGTGCGACATACTGTTCATCAGATCCAGCCATAGGCTGCCGACAACCTGCGTATCAGCCGCCAGCTGGTCTGTCAGAGCTGCCTCCCGCCGCTCATAATGCGTAACATCGGCCTTGGCACACGATAGATGGGCACGTGCCCTTGCCAGCGCGTTTCGTGTTTCCAGAAATTGCGCCCGCGCCGATGCCAGGCGTTTCTTTATTAAATGATGCTTCACAGGACTGCTCCTCTAGCGGATGAAGTGGTTAAGTAGGGGATAGTCTAGGAAACAGGAGAAAAGCGCGGCATATGAAGAGCTTCATAGCCTTCGGTTATTTCGGGAGATGTATGATGCCCCATCGAGACACTTCATTAATAATGGGAGACCGCATGATCAACAGCCGAAATATAGACGATCTGCACCCGCGCGTTGCGGCGCTGTGCCGGGCATTTATCGCCGCCTGCGCCGAGTTGGATATTGACATCATCATCACCAGCACCTACCGCGACCATGAATCGCAAGCGGCGCTTTATGCGCAAGGCCGCACCATGCCAGGCAGAAAAGTGACCAATGCGCGCCCCGGTCAGTCCTGGCACAACTGGCGCTGCGCGTTCGATTTCGCGCCGATCGTCAACGGCAAGATCCCCTGGAACGATGCCAACCTGTTCACCCGCTGCGGCAAAAACGCGGAATCCTGCGGACTGGAATGGGCCGGGCGCTGGAAACGCTTCCCCGAGCTGGCGCATTGCCAGGCGACCTTCGGCCTGACGCTGGCCGATTTCAGGGCAGGCAAGACGATTGCCTGATGCGCAACTGCGGCGGGCGCGGATGCGCCATGCGGCAATCCGTGGCTATTTTTTAAGCAGCGGGAAAACAGAACAGGAATGGTGGGCCGTGTCCACCGACCCCAGGGAATTCAACAAAATCTGGCGGGAAATGCTCCGGCTGCCGCCGGGCGATAAGCCGCCGCCGGAACCGTTTAGGCGATGAGGAACCCATGAGACAGTACACCATCGGCATGCGCGTGCACCTGCGGTCCGATAAAACACGAGCCGTGCATACGATTACCCATATCATTGTAAGACTCGATATGTTCGATCAAGTGAACGCCCTTTTTTTCTGGATAACGGTGCTATCCATGCCTGGCCGTTTGAAGTTATCCAGGCGATAACAGATGATGAGAAACGAGAAAATGACTGACAACGAACTTAAAAAAATAGCCGCCAAAATCGCCAAATGCCTGGCCCTGGCCGCCTCCGACGAACCCAGTGAAGCGGAAGCGGCCAAGCGCCAAGCCGACGCCCTTATGCAGAAATACAACCTGAGCAGCGGCGACGTAGCGGCAGCGCAGGTGCATGAGCATTTGAGCAAAGCCGGTGGTAAGCATCGTCCACCGCTGTACCTCTGTAACTTGGCAAGTATCATTGCCACAGCGTTCGGCTGCTCGGCGATTGTCTCGCCAGGCGGCGGCTGGCGAGACAGCTGTATGAATTTTTTGGGCCTGGGTATTAAGCCCGAACTGGCGGCTTACACCTTTGACGTGCTGCGCCGGCAGATCACCAAGGACCGCGCCGCTTATACCGCCACGCTCAAGCGCTATAAGCGCGAAAACAAGATTCGCATGGCCGATATCTTCTGTAACGCCTGGTGCTGGCGCATTAGTCAGCAGGTGCGTGAGTTCGCCGGTACCGAGCAGGAGAAAACCGCCATAGCCCTCTATAAACAACAGCGCTTCGCCGATTCGTTAGTGAGCGACACCCGGACGACCGCCAGACCCCAAAGGCCCAATGACCGGCAAGCGATCGTCGCCGGCCTTGATGCCGCTCGGGAGGTATCGATCCATAAGCCGGTGCAAAGCAAGCGCGGTGCGCTGCTGGGGCGATCGTAAAATGAAAATTGGCCTATTATGCAGATTAGGCAGTTTCTGGATCGGCGCCCATTGGTCTCCGCACAACAAGCGGCTGTGTATTAACCTGCTGCCCTGCGTGACGGTCTGGATTGCCGCTAGAGATGGCGCTGCTCCGGAGAAAAGCGCTCCAACTCAAAAAAATGGGAATAATTTGAGAATAATTTAATGAGTTTTTGAGCATTTTTTGAGATTGCCCAATACACGTTACCAACAAGTCACAGAGCCCGTAGGAGGTGCTGAACGCAGTGAAGTGCATCGGTTCGAGATTGATGCGATTCGTGCCTCACCGCATCCTACGGGCTGAGTCGGATAATCGGCCCATTTGCTCGCCATCATAATTCGTTCAAGTGTGTAGGGTACGCACCGCGTACCTTCTTTGGTTCAGAAGGTCAGAGATTTTTGAAAAGATACGCGATGCGTACCCTACACAGCTTAATCCGGGATAAACATCAAGCGCCCAGTGAATGCTCCCCTATATCAAAAACGGGTGATAGCATTCGCTGGCAAAAACCAATCTTTACCAAATACTCCTTGCCATACCCCATCGATCGGGCCACTTCATTGTGACAGATTGTATTTAACACATGTAGCACCGGTGGCTCGTCCATTTCAATATCCAGGCGTTCTTGAGTCCAAGTGTTTAACTCGGACTGCTCGGGAATCTCAACAACAACCATCTTTTTTTCCAAGGCGATAAAACGCTTGGCCAGATCGGAATGCAGTCTGGCTTGTCTGGCAGAGCCAATTACCAAATTAAACGCGGACAATACCGTAACAATAAAAGCCGGAATCAGCGCGATGCTCCCATTACTACCAGACGGGTGCAGCACCCCATACACAGTAGCTGATCCCATAATGACAGAGACCGCATTTACCATCAGGTTAAACCTATCATAATAATTGCGACGTCTGTTGTGGTAACGAACGGAACGCCTTACGCCAAACAATAAATTGTGTCTTTTATCCGCTATTGTCATCATTCCTCTCCCGATCATCAGGGCTTCTGGGCGGCGGCTTGATGGTATCGACAACCGTGTTATCAAGAGTCCGATCAGTACGCGTGTTACAGTCATCATAACTTTCGTGTGCAGGACGAGGCTTATCTTCTGGTTTTTTATTATCTGTCATATTTATTCCTGATTTTTTGTTCTTAAACCAATGCTTTTTGTTTCCGAATTTCTATTTTCTGCTGTCTTGTCTTCAATAGCTCTATTTCCTCTTTAATCAGCCTTTTGTTGGTGCTCCTGAGTGTTTTTGAAATCTTCGCAAAGCCTCCTTTTTGCCTCCAACCCCAGGCCTTGTAGAGCAGTTCGCGCGCGTCCGCATCGGCGTCTACATTGTCATGCAACTGTTGCAGCCATTGCAGCGCTTCCTCATAACGGCCAGCAAGATGATAGTAACGCGCTACTCTGAAATAGGCTCTAATCCCCCATCCTGTTGAGCAGGTCTTCATCAATTCATAGGCTCGTAGCAAACTAGCAATGGCTGAGTCGTAATCTTTTTCATTGGCCTGTGCGGTGGCCTTTTTCAGTAGTTCACGAATTTCGGCGTGATCAGCATTGTTACCCGTTAATCCAAGCATATTTGTTTAGCCACGATGAACAAATTCATGCGAAATGCCTTTACAAATGCTATTTTCATCAAATATTAAGGCGATATGGTAGCCAGTCGATTGCCACTGCAATAGAGCGCTATCGAGCATTGCAGTCCGAGATGTCGGCGCTCCGACAGCATTTATTATCTCCTCCTCGGTTTTACCGACAAGCGTCTCCAATCCTATAAATTTTTTGTGTAGCCTATTGCCCTGACGTCCTACTGATGTCATGGACAATAACCCTAGCAAAAAAACTATTAAAATAAACCAACCTTCAAAAACACCGCCATCCATCTAAATCTCCTCGTTTTCTAAATAGACACACTTGTGAACGAAAGCCGTTAACCGGCTTTTTTACCTTTTCCGTCTTCCCTGATTCCTTGTCATCCCCATGGGCCCGACAAATCAGGCTTTCTCTATAACCGCTTTAATCCGCTTGCCAATGTAAGCCGGCGCTATCATGTAATTGGCGCTAACGATCAGAGCGAATACATACGCCAGGAACGTTACCCCTTGCGTCATCAATTCCTGTATGGGCGGTTTCGCCAGAAGGACTTGCGCCAGAATCAGGACTAATGCCACGCCACAAATTAGAGCCGCGGCCATGCCTAACAATGGCTCCCAAACCGGCAGCTTGGTTTGTAGGCGATCATCTGCGTAAGTCAGTATGCCTTCCCGCCAAACGCACTTGATTTTTTTGACGGTAAAAGGATGATTGGTCATCAGTCGTGTTAGTGCCACTCGCTCCGGCCTGGATGCCCTGATGCCGGTACGCCGGTAAAAATCCTCGTACTCATCCATTTCACGGGTAAAGATGGAATGGGAATCGTCTTTGCTTTGTTGCATAGCATGAAGCTCCTCGGCAATAGCCTGGAGCTGTTCCAACTGTTCAAGGCTTAAACGTTTGAATACGTTGCTGCCAAAAAGAGTTAGGCTGATTCGTTCCACTACCGGCCGGCAGTCGGCTTCATCGCAGGTTTTCAGCAAGATATGGACAGCCCGGATCACCGGGTCCGATTTGCTTCCAGGCGCTCCCGATCCCACATAAATATGAACGGCGGCCCCATCTTCCGCGTTCACGGCGACGCCGACATCTCCCTTGATTTCTACTCTTGCATTCATTATTTCTTCTTACGCTCCTTACGCATATCGATGTTGAAAGTGCCTTCATGGACTGTATCGAACTGTTGGCCCACATCGCCATGCACGACGAACTTTGCAGCGGGTTGTGGTGGATCGCCCAATAACAGCACGCGTAAGGCGGCATCCTTCAACTCCTTAGGGCTGATCCGGTACCGATCGAGCAGCAACTGTTCATCCAGCGTCAACGCGGCCGATGAGCTCACGCCGGTCAGGATGTATTGCACATCGGCGCCAACGGCAGCGATGGCGGCTAAAAACTTGGCATTCGGAAAAGATTTGCCTTTTTCCCAGTCGATTTGAGAGCGCAATGAAGCATCGCCAAGCGCTGCAAAGTCGCTCTGCGTAAAGCCTAGCCGATCTCGTTCTTCTTTTAGTCGATCTCCGATTTGCATAATTCTTCAAATATTTATTTGATTTATGCAGAATTCTGCACAATAATTAACTCAACACAAACACAAACACAACAATGACAAACTTTAACCGGAGCCAGTCATGATTAAAACCCCCGAACAAATAAAAGCCGATTTTCTGGCGCGAGGCATCACCATCTCCCAATGGGCGCGTAACCACGGTTACACGCCGCGCGAGGCATCACTGGTGCTCAACGGCCAGGTCAAAGGCCGCTACGGTAAAGGCCATGAGATCGCCGTGGCGCTCGGCCTTAAGCCATCTCCTCAACACGTATCCGAGTAGGCGCCAACCATGTATCAGCCACTCATTCAAAACGCTCTAAACAATCCCGATGCGTTCAGGGCGCAACCCTACCGTCAGCGCCAAGCGCTGATCCTGCGCGCCCTGGCGATTGGGGCCAGTGACGTAGCGCAATTACTGCTGGATATCGAGATGACAGAGGTTGCAGTCATCGAGCCGGATTCAGTATCGCCCTACGGATTCAGCCTGAACGCCCCCATCATTGGCGTCTCATACGTGCCGTGTCCAGCGACTGAGCCAGCCCTTGCAGCATCCGTCGAGTTGCGTCGGCAAAGCGATCGGTGCCGTCAGGAAATTTGCGCCGCTCGGCATAGCCGCGAACAGCATCCGTTAGATTGGGCCCGTTGATGCAATTCTTGACTTCCAGCTCTGCTGCCAGATGCAAAACGAAATTGGCTAAGCCTTCTATGCGGCCGGCTAGTTCATCAAAATCATCGTTATTCATAGCATTTTCCCGTGTTGGTTTAAGACGGGCTTATTTTTGCATCGTAAAACAAGTTTTCACCATATGCAAAACAGTTATTTTTTTGGCGACTAGCGAAACGGGCCATTTCCAATGAGCAGGCGGAATTGGAAACGGGTTCAACCCCGCGATCTACGCGATGCGATGGATTTATGCCTGGAATATGCCAAGGCCAAACATAACCGCTCGGTGGACACGATTGCTGAGTTGATGGGCCTGGCCAGCAAATGGACCCTATATAAATGGATGCAGGAAGCCAGCCTGCCCAGCCGCCTGATCAAGCCCTTTGAACACGCCTGCGGCATTGACTACGTCAGCCGGTGGCTGGTAGTGAGCGGCGGCAAACTGGTGATTGAGATACCCAAAGGCCGCAAAGGCGGGCCGGATGATATTCAGTCTCTGCAAGCCGCCACCCATGACGCCATTGGCGCACTGATGAGGTTTTATGCGGATCAGGCGGATGTGGACGCCACACTGGCCGCCTTGCAAACCGCGCTTGAGCGCATGGCCTGGCATAAAGGCAATGTTGAAAAATACCGGCAGCCGGAGCTGCCGTTTGATGAGGAGTAAATAAATGGTTACGCACGATATCAAAAGCGCCGCCAAGGTACTGGCCGTGCTGGACGTACTAATGCGCAATTTCGCGCATGGCTTTAGCTCGACCCAGCTGGCTAAGGAAACCGGCTATTCCGCGTCCGATATTACGCGTTATGTCAGCACGCTGGAAAGCAACGGTTTTGCCGAGCGCATCCAGGAGACCGGCCGCATCAGGGTCAGTCATCGAATGGCGCGGTATGCCGTACAGATAATGCATTCATTGGATGAGGCGGAACGGCGCATCCAGGAATCCCGCAACCGTATAACCGGACAATAAGAAATTTTTGATCAATGGAGCAATGCAATGGCTAGAACCCCTGTGGATACAGAGATTACGCAGCATATCGTTACCGAGAGCGATGCGCAGAATTTGCCCGCGATGAGCGAGTCAGCCGATCAATTAGCTGCTGCCGATGCAGTCGTTATGAGTAGCTTTGATGCTATCAAGGCATTGGGCCGGATTGAAACGGCCCAATTTTACGAAACGGTTTCGGAAAAGTTGATTGCAGAAACCGCCATTAATCTCCGCGAAGGCAAGAAATACAAGGGTTTACCGTATCAGGACGAAAACGGAAATACGAAACACGTTTCGCATTTTGATGAATTTTGTGACGTGTTTTTAGGTAAAACTGCTCGACGTGTTCAGCAATTAATGAGCAACTACAACACTCTCGGGCCCGACCTCTACGAACAAGCCGAACGAATAGGATTTCGCCAACGCGATTATACAGCTCTCAAAGCACTACCCGTCGACGATAGAAAGCTCATTGCCCATGCGATAGAAGAGGAGAGTTTAGATAAAGCCCTGGATCTGATGCAGGAAATGGCCGCCCGGCACTTTCGCGAGAAAGAGGCCGCCCAGAAACTGATCGCCGATAAGGAACAGTCACTGGTAGCCAAAGACCGTGTCATCAGCGAAAAAACCGCCGAGCTGAACAAGAAGGCGGAAAAGCTCGCGTTGCTGGAAACATCTAAGCGCCAGGAGATCGCCGAGTTGGCCATGCCGGGCGCCGCTCAGCTTTCCTGGCTGCAATCCTATACCCGCGAAATCACGGCCAAAATCGAGGCCACCCTACGCAGCGAGATCGTCAAGCTCTATGGGGAATTCGGCGATCAGCCGCCCAAGCACATCGAGCTGGCCGCCGCCCAGTCGCTGGGGCTGATCATTACTGCCGCCTATGGCGTCGCCCATGATCTGGCGATATCGCCCGTGACCGAGCCGGAAACGGCCGCCGACGATCCAGCCAAGGCCAACGCGGAAGCCTTTATGAAGTGGGAGGAAGAAGGCACGGACATTGAATCGCTGATGGATGAGGAGACGCTGGCCAACTATCGCCGGGTGCAAGCCTTGACCCAGAGAACAGAGGGCTAAGTCATGAATCCGGCCTACATACAGCAACTGGTCCGCATCGCCGATGAGGTGGCGGCGGCTGGCCATGGCGAGAAGGAATCCATTTATCAGCGCGCGGTGGCCGAGCTGGGCAAAAGCCGCGCCACGCTGCTGAAGCATTTGAGCCGGGTAGCCGTCAGCAAGCCGCGCAAACGCCGGTCCGATGCCGGCGCGGTGACATTGAGCCAACACGAAGCCGAGATCTTGTCCGCTTATTTGATGGAAGGCTATCGGCAGAACAACCGCAAAATCACCAGCCTAAAGGAGGCGGTCAACGTGCTGAGAGAAAACGGCTTGATTACCGCCGCGACGATGGATACCGACACCGGCGAGCTGGTGCCGCTATCCGATTCCGCCATCAGCCGATCGCTGAAAACCTATGTGCTGCATCCGGACCAACTGCGCCAGGCCACGCCGCATACCCGCCTGCAATCGCTGCACCCCAATCATGTCTGGGAAGTAGACGCCTCCGTGTGCGTGATCTATTACCTGCCGGACGGCGGCGCGGAGCTGGTGGAGCTGGACCAGGCCGTGCATTACAAGAACAAGCCGCAAAACCTGAAGGCGATCGAGCAGTTCCGCGTGATCCGCTATGTGCTGGCCGACCACACCAGCGGCCTGATCCGGTACCGGTATTATCCCCACGCCGAGAGCGGCGAGCATACCGTGCGCTTTCTGGCCTGGGCCATGGCGCCCAAGGCCAGCAACGATCCGTTCCAGGGCGCGCCGTTCATCGTTATGGTCGATCCGGGCGCGACTGCCGGCGGCCTGGTGCGGCGCTTCTGCGCGCGCATGGGTATCGAGCTGATCGTCAACAAAAGCCGCAATGCCCGCGCCAAGGGCAGCGTCGAAAAGGGCAACCATCTGGTAGAGACCAGTTTCGAGCAGGCCCTGCGCTATTTAAAGCCGCGTCCGGCTAATTTCGAGCAAATCAATAGCCTGGCCGACCGCTACCAGAAGACCTGGAATTTTACCCAGGTCCACAGCCGCACCAAGCAAACCCGGCTGGCCTGCTGGCTGACCATTACGCCCGAGCAGCTGCGCGTAACCCCCAGCGCCGACGTGTTGCTGAGCCTGGCCACCGATGAGCCGATCAAACGCCAGGTCAAGGGCGATCTGACGGTGGGGTTCAAAAACCGGATCTGGAGCGTGGAAGACGTTCCGGGCGTGACGGTCAAGGGCGATGTCTACGTGCATTGGCACCCGTTCCTGGCCGATACCGCCATGGCCGTCGTCTGGGGCGAGGACGGCCGCGAACAGCATATCGCACTGCCCGAAATCAAACTCAACCAATACGGATTCGCCGAAACTGCCGCCATGATCGGCCAGGAACACAAGGCCCGGCCCGATACGGTTGCCGATACCAACCGCAAGCGTGTCCAGCAAATTGCCGCCGGCACAGCGACGCTGGCGGACACCGAAAAGAAACGCGCCAGCAAGCATTACATTCCGTTCGACGGCTTGGTCGATCCGTTGATCGCCAGCCAGCAGGAACTGCCGGCCTTTATGCCCAAGCGAGGCACGGCGCTGGACGTGGCCGCGCCGACCGTGGAGCTGCTGCGCATGAACACCGTGCAGATGGCCAAGTGGCTGCAGGGTCGCCTGGGGAGCGATTACCAGCCCGGCATGCTGGCCGATCTGCAAAAACGTTTTCCGGACGGCGCAACGGAGCCGGAACTGGAGCAAGTGCTGGCCGACCTGCGCGCGGGTAGAACCGCGAGCGGCCAAGCTAAATTACAGGCGGTTTAACCGTCGATTAACCAACCCAGTGGGGGAAAAACCAATGAAAGCCTTTTTGATATTTGAAGACGATCCAGACGTGCCCGGCGGCGTGGAGATCAAGGTGCTGCGCGTCGCCACCAACGGCGAAGCTTCGCTCGACGCCAGCACGCCGGCCAACAACCTGTGCATGACCGTGGAAGCGATGCTGGCCCAAGTACTGGCTGAACTGCGCAGTTCAAACGACACGGCGGCAGCCGGGGCGGTGGACGCATGCTGGCACTGAAATCCGAGCTGCAACGCGCCGGCATCAGCCAGGCGCATCTGGCCCGCGAGCTGAACCTGTCACCAGCTTTGGTGGCGCAATTGCTGAATCATGAAAAATGGCCGACCAGCCCGGATAAAACCACCCTGAAGGGCCGGATTACCGAAGTGCTGGCCGACCACGATATTGCCGTTGACGCGGCACTGTTTGAACCCGCGCCGACTGTTGACGCAGCCGATGCGAAAAACCTACTGACCTTGGAGGTCCATGACATGTTACTACGAAAACAAACGCTGTCGCCAGCGGCAAAAAAACACTTCGGCCTGTTCCGCGATCCGTTCCAGGACGATCTCAATGAGGCCGAGGACGTCTTCAGCAGCCCGTCCATCCGCTATGTCCGCGAGTACCTGTGGACCACAGCCAAGCTGGGCGGATTCATGGCCGTGGTCGGCGAATCCGGCGCCGGCAAATCGACCCTGCGCAAGGATCTCGAAGACCGCATCAGCCGCGAGGACGCGCCGATCATCCTGATTCAGCCGTATGTTTTGGGCATGGAGGATAACGACGTCAAGGGCAAAACCCTGAAATCAGCGGCGATCGCCGACGCCATCATCCGCACCGTGGCGCCGAACGAGAAGCCGTTCCTATCCATGGAGGCCAAGAGCCGCCAGCTGCACCGGATATTGAAGGACAGCCGCCGCGCCGGTTTCGCCCACTGCCTGGTGATCGAAGAGGCCCATGCCCTGAGCGTGCCGACCCTCAAACATTTAAAGCGGTTCCTGGAACTGGAAGACGGCTTCAAGAAGCTGCTGTCGATCGTGCTGATCGGCCAGACCGAGCTGAAAACCAAGCTCAATGAGCGTTCGCCCGAGGTGCGGGAAGTCGTGCAGCGCTGCGAGCTGGTGGAGCTGGACCCGCTGGATGCGCATGTCGATGAATACCTGCGCTTTAAGTTCGGCCGCGTGGGCGCGGAGCTGGAAAACGTCTTCGAGAAAGACGCCCTGGACGGCATCAGGGCCCGGCTGATCTTTGCCAAGGCCAGCAAAGCCAGCCGGGAAACCATCAGCCTGATGTATCCCCTGATGGTCAACAATTTAGTCACTGCCGCGTTGAACCAGGCCGCCCAGCTGGGTTTTGCCAAGGTCAGCGGCGATTTGATCCGCGAGGCATAGAAGTCGACATGAGGACATTTATCAAACAACTGGCGGCGCGCATCGAGCGCGCCAGACCGGCCATGCAACCCGTAGGAGTCTCTATGGCATCACAACTCGATAGCGCCAAACTGGCTGAAATCGCCGAGCACGTCAGCAAACTGGCGAGCCTGGGCCTTGAGGTGATCAGCTTTGACACCATTGACGGCGAACTGGTTTTCAGGGTTCGCGCGGAACCCCTGAAACTGGCCCGCCTGGGCTATGAAGTCCTGTCGTATCTGGACCTCGCCCTGGCGCCGAGCTTTACCGTTCGCCCCACCACCCTGCCGGCGCCCAGACAGGCCGGCTATACCGTGCAGGAGTTTTGACATGATCAGACAGCGTAATGATTTATTGATACACGCGCTCCGGAGAGCCAACTGGGAACTGCGCCTGGAACGGCTGGCCGCCCTGTTTGAACGCATCCGGCATCAAAAGCGCGCGGCGGACCGCCGCCGCACCGCGCGCGAACTGGAAACGCGAGGCTTCTTATGAGTGGCCGTCCGCATACCTTGGCGCCCGCGCTTGATGACGAGCCGCCCCTGGGCCTCGTCAACCAGGTCGCCCGGAAGTTGCTGAGCATGGGCTTTGTAGTCATCACGGCGCGGTTTGGCCCGGCGCCGTCCATCACCGTGAAAGCGACCCCGGCCACTTGGCAGCTGGCCTCGCGCTACAAGGGTTGCGGCTTTGATGGCGGCCGCCATTACCGCACCTTTGCCGCCATTGTCGACGGCGTGGAGGTCGAGTGGCACAAGCCGCACATCGCACCGGACGCCGCTCGGCCGAGTGCCCGGCATCCCTGGCGGCCGCGTGCGCTGAAAGCGGCGCATTGAAGACCCTGTCGGGTTATACCCAAGGGCATGACCCGACCTACACAACGATTTATTAACCAAGAGACAACCCATGAACAACACTAATGAAATCCCTGCCGGCTATTTGCGCAACGCGGCCGGCCATCTGGTCCCGCTGGATCTGGTCAGCGAGATCGACAAAACCCGCGATGCGCTGGTCCAGGAGATCGTCGAAAAAGCGGGCGACTTGCGCGGCCTGATGGCCGACTTCAAGGCCGACGCGTTCGGCGACATCCAGGCGTTCGCGGAGCTGTCGGCCGAAAAATACGGCGTCAAGCTGGGCGGTATCAAGGGCAATATCACGCTGTGCAGCTATGACGGCCGCTACCAGATCAAGCTGGCCCAGGCCGATATCAAAATCTTCGACGAGCGCCTGCAGGCCGCCAAGGAGCTGGTGGACGCCTGCATCCACCGCTGGACCGAAGGCAGTCGCGCCGAAATCAAGGCGCTGGTCGAGCACGCCTTCCAGACCGATCGGGAAGGCAAGATCAGCCTGGGCCGCATCTATACGCTGATGCAGCTGGAGATCGAGGATTTTGAATGGCAAACGGCCATGCAGGCGCTGCGCGATTCCATGCAGGTAGTCAGCACCAAGGCCTATCTGCGCATTTACGAGCGCAACCAGGCCGGCAAGTTCGAGCAGCTGGCGCTGGACTTGGCGGCCCTCTAAGACGGGTAAACAGGGAGCACGGAATGAGCAAGAAACGCTTTATCCAGGCCGTTATTGCCCGCTGCCTGCCCAGCCCGGACAAACGGCAGGCGGCGCTGGACTATGCCGAGGACCTGTGGGACTGGCTGACTAAAACCGGCTATGGCGCCGACCAGCCGGCAACACCGCGCGAAACCAAACGCTGGAGTGATGAATTTACGCACCGGCAAGCGCTGGCCTTCAAGGCTTTTTGGGAGGCCTTCGCCTATAAAAAAGGTAGCAACCGGGCGGCGATGCGCTGGGTCCAGCTGGGGGAACTGAGCAAGGATGAATACCAGGCCATTATCGACGCGGCCAAACAGGAGGCGCAGCGCCCGTTGCCGCCGGGGCAAGTGCGCAAGATGGCCGAAGGCTGGCTGTTCGAGCGGCGCTGGGAGGATCACGCCAGGCCGCAGGCCGACCCGAGCAGGCAGCTGGCGCTGGAACTGAATCGGCTGATGAATGAGCTAGCCGGCCTGAACAGCCTGTACAACACCAGCAAAGAGCCGGCGCTAAAAGGGCAGATCAAAAGACTGGAACAACAAATCCAAACCATGCGCAACGCGCATCAAGGGGCTTGAAATGCAGCATAACAACCGTCAAAGCCAGTTCGACCGCAACCGCTATTACAAGCTGCTACGCGTCGGTAAACAGGAGCTGGGCTGGGATGACGAATTCTACTACGGCATCTGGCTGCCGATGCAGGGCGCAACGCTCAAGGACGGGCGCTATTCGGCGTCCACGCTCACCAATACCCAGCTGTTCAAGGCCGTCGAAACCATGAAGAGCAAGGGCTTCAAGGTTCGGTACAAATCCGGCAACAAGCGCGCCCGGCCAGTAAATCCGCAGCGCCGCCTGGCCGATGACGCCCAGTCCCGGAAAATCCGCGCCCTGTGGCTGGAGCTGCATGCGGCGGGCAAGGTACGGAACCCGTCCGAGGCCAGCCTGTGCGCTTACGTCAAGCGCATGACCGATGTCGACGCCTTGCAATGGCTCGGCAGCGGCGAGGCGTCCGGCGTGATCGAGGCCCTGAAGAAATGGCTGAAACGCCCCGTCAAACCGGCCGCGAGCGCCGAATGATGAACGACCTGCCACGGCACCTGCTGCCCGCCAGCCTGCTGCAGATCGCCGACTACTGCGGCGAGGCCGTCATGTGGGCGATCTGGAGCGAATACGGCGGCGGGCATTTGTCAGTGCCGGTGCAGGCCACCCCGGCGCATAGCCTGAGCCAGCTGCTGGGCTTCGCCGCCGCCTGCCGGTTTTGCCAAGCCTTCGGCGGCGAACTGTTGACCATCCCCAAGGCCGAGGCGGCCAAGCGCGCGGTCCGGAACGAACGCATCCGCCAGGATCGCCGCGAGGGCCTGGACAATTTCAGCCTGTGCCGGAAATACGGGTTGACCGAGCGCCAGATCATCGCCATCTGCCAGGCCGAAGAGCCCGTCATGTTTAACATGGATCTGTTTGAATAGAGGCGATTTAAGCCCCGTACGCCCCACTGCCGCTATCATGGCCCGGCCAGCCTGCCGTTTTAGCCTCATAAAGCGTTTATAAACGCGATTCGCCCTCATCGAATGGCGGGTGTAACAGCCCATCCCCATCCTTTCCGCAATACCCCCTTCTGAAGGGCTTCACATTATGCCCCCGCTCATGACTGCCTATGATGCGGTCCATGAGCCAACATAAACCCCAAATCGCCGCTTGCCTGTTTTCACTGTCGCCTGACGCCGATGGCGCCATCCAGCTGTTCCCTGCCGGTCAGTTCGACGCCCCGCGCGGCGCCTTGCGCGGCCAAGGCCCCTGGCAACTCGATGCGCCATCGGCGCAACGGCTGATTAGCGCGGTAGCGCGGCGCACTAACCCCATTCTGATCGACTATGAGCATCAATCCCTGCTGGTCGCCGAAAACGGCAAGCCCGTGCCGGCGGCCGGCTGGATCGATGCGGCCTCGCTGCAATGGCGCGAGGGCGTGGGACTGTTCGCCGCTCGGGTGCAATGGACCGGCGCCGCTTCCGCCCATATCGCCGCCGACGAATACCGCTATCTGTCGCCGGTGTTCAGCTACGACAAAACGGGCACCGTGCTGGATATCCTGAGCGTGGCGCTCACTAACAACCCCGCCATTGACGGCATGCGCGCCGTAACCGTTGCGGCCGCCAGTTTTTTCGCGTTAACCCCACCCCACGAGGACCCTATGAATAAAGCATTGCTAGCCCTGTTGGGCTTACCCGAGGATGCCGACGAGGCCGCCGTACTGGCCGCCGCCACGGCACTCAAAGCCGGCGCCGACCAGGTCGCGGCCCTTTCGACGCAAGTCGCGGCCTTGAAGGCGCAAACCCCGGACCCGGCCAAGTTCGTGCCGATCGAGAGTGTCAAGGCGCTGCAAACCGAACTGGCCGCGCTGAGCGCCACCGTCAACGCCGACAAGATCAGCAAGCTGATCGAACCGGCCCTGGCCGATGGCCGCCTGTTGCCGGCGCAGAAAGACTGGGCGGAAAACCTGGGCAAATCCAACTTCGCCGCCCTGTCGGCGTATCTGGATACCGCTCAACCGCTCGCAGCCCTGGCCGGCCTGCAAACCGGCGGCAAGGCGCCGACGGCGGTCGACAAGACCCTGCCTGTCGAAGATCGCGCGAAAGCCGAGTTCGAAGGCTCCGCCGCCCTGCGCGCCGAGTTCGGCACGGCCGACACTTACATCGCCTATTGCAAAGCCAATGAATCAGGCGCCGTCAAAATTCTCGGAGGTAACGACTAATGACGACTTTAGCAGACGATAAAATCCGCCCGTATGAAGGCGGCAACCGCAATGAATTCCCGGTCATCGCCGCCGACATCATTTATGAAGGCGCGGCGGTCGGCCTGGTGGCCGGCACGGGCCATGCCCAACCACTGGCGGCCGGCGACCGTTTCGCCGGGTTCGCCGAAGCACGCGCCGATAACACCGGCGGGGCAGCAGCAGCCATCAACGTCAGGGTGATCGAAAGCGGCAAGATCGAACTGCCCGTGACCGGCGCCGTCATCACCGACATCGGCCAGCCGGTTTATGCGCAGGACGACGACACGTTCAGCTTTAACCCCGTGGCCGGCGTGTTTGTCGGTTTCGTGCACCGGTTCGTCAGCGCCGGCGTCGCGGTCGTGGCGTTCGATGCGGTCCGCTATGTCGACCCCTGGGCGGCCTATACGGTGCGCGAGGCGATCGCGGCCGACAAGACGCTGGATATCGAGGATAACGGCAAGCTGTTCGTGGTGACGGCGGATGCCAAGGTCATCACCCTGCCGGCCGTGGCCACGCCCGTGAACTGCGCGATCATGAACGGCGGCGCCTTCGGCACGATCGCGGTCAATATCTCGCCCAACGCCGCCGACAAAATCCAGGGACCGGATCTGCCCGGCACCGACAACAAGGACCTGATCAACACCAAGGCCACGGCCCGACGCGGCGATTATGTCCGCCTGGAAACCGGCGACGCCAACGGCCCGATCGTAGCCGAACTGCGCGGCACCTGGGCAACCGAAGCTTAATCTGAAGGATAAAAATACATGAGTGCTACTAGAGAAACCCTGAGTTCCCGCGCCGTTGTCGGCATGTACTACGAGCGCCTGCAGGCGCTGGTGGCGGCCGCCTGGATCGACGCCGTCTCCAACTATTTCACCTCCGACCAGCCCAGCGAGGAATACGCCTGGCTGAACATGCCGCCGACCTTGCGCGAATGGATCGGCGGCCGCCATGCCAAGGGCTTAACGGCCAACGGCATCGAGATCAAAAACCGCCATTTCGAGGCGACGATGGAGATTCTGCTCCGCGATCTGCGCCGCGACAAGACCGGCCAGCTGCGCACCCGGATGTCCGAATTCGCCGAACGCGGCCTGACGCATTTCGCCAGCTTGCTCAGTACGCTGATCGTCAACGGCGAAAGCACGGTCTGCTACGACGGCCAGTATTTCTTCGATACCGACCACTCGGAAGGCGCTTCCGGCTCGCAGAGCAACGATATCACCACCGATATCTCGGCGCTGCCGGCCAGCGTGCACGGCGCCGCGACCGCGCCGAGCCCCGAGGAAATGCAGCAGGCGATTTTGAAATCCATCGCCCAGATGCACACCTTGGTTGACGATCAGGGCGAGCCGATCAACGAATTGGCCAGCCAGTTCCTGGTTATGGTGCCGGTGGGTCTGAGCGACGCCGCGCGCTCCGGCTTGTCGACGGCACGGGTCGCAGGCCCCAGCACCTTCGATATCGACGGCATGTCGATCCGCCTGGCGGTCAATCCACGCCTGACGGCGGCCGGCTGGACCGACAAGTTCGCGACCTTCCGCACCGACGGCAGCGTCAAGCCGTTGATCCGGCAGGAAGAAACCAAGCCGACGCTGAAAGTGAAAGACGAGAACAGCGAGTTCGCGTTCGATAACGACGCTATCCAGCTCGGCCTCGACACCTGGCGCAACGTTGGCTACGGTCGCTGGCAGGGCGCTGTCCTGAACACGTTGGTGTAAGCCATGGACTTTTATAAAACGCTTGAGACAGTACGGTTGCCCGGCGGCACCGTGCTGGCGCTAACCTCCAATCAAATCCGCCGGCGTCAGCATTTGCTGGACGTGGCCAAGTACGGCGAAACCTGTTGTGCCAAGCAAGCCGTCGAGTTCAAGGCCGGCGAAGTGATCGGCCTGGAACAAGTGCCCTTGGCACTAGAAACCGCTCTGGAACCGGTCAATCTGGCCATGCTGCAAGAAGGCGATTTGCTTTCTGGCGATCTGGAATACCGTGGCGAAGGCGAATTGCTGACGATTGATGATTCAATCGGTTCGGCCGGCGCTGGAGAGAAGATCGACGCGACCCTCGAAGAGCGCCCGGACAATGCCGAGCCCGGCGAGCAGATCCAGCCCGAATCGGGCGATCTGGCGCCAGTCCCTGCAGCCAGGCGAGACGCTAAACCCAAGGATAAGGGCGCAGGCAAATGAGCTACTGCACGCTGCAAGACCTGATCGACGAGTTTACCGAGGCCGAGCTGGTCCAGCTGACGGACGCGGCCGGCACCGGCGAGATCGATACCGTGCCCGTCGAAAAAGCCCTTGCGCGTGCGGACCGCACGATCAACCGCTACCTGGCCGGCCGCAACGAGCTGCCGCTGGCCGATGACGAGGTGGTCGATCTGGCCTGTGATATCGCCCGTTATTATCTGTACGCGGACCAAGTCCCGAGCCACGTCCAGAAGCGTTTTGACGATGCCGTCAAGGCATTGGAAAAAATGGCGGCCCGCAAGATCGCCGTCGTCGATACGGCCGGCACGGCAGCCGCCGAAAGCGCCGCCGCGCCGGAAATGGAATCCAGCGCCAGCGTGTTCGGCCGTAGCGGGGATTGGTGATGGAGAACTACCTGGCAGCGGAAGCGCTGATCAAGCAGCGCCTGATCGACAAGGTGCCGGCCATACCGGCCCATCATGTCCTGTCGGCCGCTGATCTGGACGGCGTGAAGGAAAACGCGCAGGCCACACCGGCGCTGCATGTGATTTATTTCGATGACGAGGTGCCGACCGGCGAAGGTAGCCAGGCCGGCACCGGCCGGGCTCAGCTCGTCAACCAGTTGTGGCTGGTGACGCTGGTAGTGCGCAATGTCAAAGGCAAGACCGGCGAAGGCAACCGGAGCGACGCCGGCCTGCTGATCGGTCCGGTCCTGGCGGCCCTGCAAGGCTGGAAACCCTCCGCCGAACATGGCCCGCTGTACCGGCGCAAATCGCCTTATCGCGTGACCTATCGGAACGGATTCGGGTATTTCACCTTTTTATTCAGCACAAAAATTTCAATCACAGGGCTCACATCATGAGCGATACGAGAAAGATGATAACCAACCCGATCAGCGGCCAGCGCGTGCCGGCCGATGAGGCGTTGTTCTATGATCCGGAAACAACGAATAGCCCGTTGTGGCCCTATAGCCGAACGCCCAAAAATGCCGATAAAGCGGCAACGAATCAATCATCCCCCCGAGGTAGAAATGGCAGCGACAACTGAACCAGTAAAAACCGAAATCAAGCGCGTGAAAGTGAAGCTGAAAATGCGCCACACCCACGCCGGCATCGAATACGACGAAGCGGCCGTCAAGGCCGGCGTCGAGATCGAAATTACCGAACAACAAGCCGCCGTCCTGAAAGCCCAGGGCGTTATTTAACTTAATTACGGGAAATCACCATGTCAGGATTTTTAGGCTCCGGCCGCATTTACGTCGACCGCAAAGTCGGCAGTGTTTTTCAAGGGCTGAAACTCATCGGCAACGCCACCAAGTTCGAGATCAAGGAGAACTCGGAAAAAAAGGAGCGGGTTTCGAAAGACCGGTCCAACTACGGCTCGGCCCTCAATACCGTGTTCGTCAAAAAGCCGGCCGAGGTCAATATCACGCTCGACGACCTGGACCGGGATAACCTGGCGCTGGTGTTTCTGGGCGATGCGTCTGCCGTGTCCGTGACCGGCGCGACGGTGACCGATGAAGTCGTGTCCGGCTATAAGGACCGCATTTTCAAGACCGCCAAGCGCAAGATCAGCAGTGTCGTGCTGACCGACACGGCCGGTACGACTACCTATGTGCTCGATACCGACTATGAGATCGTCGATGCGGATCTGGGACTGATCAAAGTGCTGACGGCGGGCGCCATTACCGATGGTCAGTCGCTGAAGATCGATTACACCTACGGCAGCATGACCTCCAACAAAGTCGCCGGCGGCACCAATTCCAACGTGATCGTCAAGATCCTGTTCGACGGCGTCAACCAGGCGGACCAGTCCAAAGCGGTCGTCAACGTGCTCGAGGCGGTGCTGTCGCCGACCTCGGGCGTGGATTTCCTGTCTGACGAATTCACGTCGATCGAGCTGGCCGGCATTGCCAACGTGCCCACCGGCGGCACGGCGGCCTATGAAGTCGAACTGGATGTGGTGTATAGCTAATGCGCGCACAGAAAGTTATCCCTTTGGGTGATAACCGGGCGGTCGTTTTGAATGAGCTGCGGGTCAGGGACGCCCGCAAGCTGATAGCGCAAATCAAAGAACTCGGTCAGCTCAATATCGTTGAGCTGATCACCGATCGATTTGCCGAATTAGAGGCCTTGCTGGGCGATTGCATCGTCATGCCCGATGGCGAACGGCTGGATGATCTGAGTGCTGGCGAGGCCGTGCCTGTTATAGAAGGGATCCTGGAGGTGAACGCCTCTTTTTTGGACCTGCTGGCTCTTCTCGGTCTGCTGGAGTGGGTACCAGTGACACCACCGGCGACCTCGACAGAGCCTGTGTCTTCCTCATCGAGCGAGGACACGCCAACGTAGCGAACTACGGCTGGCAATTTTTTATAACAACCCTCCAACTCAGCAATAAGGGCGACAATGGCTAACAATTCCCGCAATCTGGCATTAAGGCTGCTCATCAATGCCGAAGACAGGGCGTCAGCGGTATTGAACGGCTTGCGCAACAACGCAGGCAAAGTCGCGGCCGCGATCGCGGGTTATTTTTCCATCAGCGCCTTCAAGGGCATGGCCGATGATGCCGCCGCGTTCGAGCGGCAGATGGCGACCGTAGCGGCCGTTTCCGGCGTCGCCGGCGAGGACCTGAAAAAACTGGAGCAAGCGGCCAAGGACATGGGCGCCAGCACCGAATTCTCGGCCATGGATGCCGCGCAGGCGCTGGAAAGCCTGGGGCGATCCGGATTAAATGCCGAGCAGCAGATGCAGGCGCTGCCGCAAGTGCTGGCGTTGGCGCAAGCCAATGGCCTGGAGCTTGGGCAGGCTGCCAGCTTCATCACGCAGACGGTCTCTGGCATGGGCCTGTCGTTCGGTGATTCCGCCCGTGTCGCCGACGTGCTGACCAAGGCCGCAGCCAGCGCCAACACCAGCGTTGAAGGCTTGGGAGCCGGTCTGTCTTATGCGGCGCCGGTCGCCCAATCGCTGGGGCTGACGCTGGAGCAAACGACGGCCTATCTGGCCAGCCTGGCTAATGCCGGCATCGACGCCTCGCGCGCGGGCACGTCATTGAATAATATGATGTTCCAGTTCCAGGACCCGGCCAGCAAATTCCGCCGGGAACTGCAGGCCCTGGGTATCAACACCACGGATTTCAACAAAGCGCTGGCGGAACTCGCGAAAGAAGGCAAGGACGGCGAAGGCGCCATCTTGGCATTGGGCATGGAAGCTGGCCCGGCTATGCGCGCATTGCTCAATCAGGGCATTCCCTCGGTCCAGAAACTCACCGACACGCTCAATAATGCTGCCGGCGCTGCAAAAACCGCCGCCGCGACCATGACCGACAATCTGGTCGGCTCCGTGCGAAATCTGGACAGCGTCTGGGAGGGCCTGCGCCTGCAAATGGCTCAGCCGATCCTTGATCCGCTGAAAAACGCGATCAACTTCGTGTCCGGAAAACTGCAGGCCTTGGTCGACGACGGCACGATCAGCCGGGTCGGGGAATTCATCGCGCAAACCTTTGACCGGGGCGCCAAAGCGTTCGAATCCTTTATCGGGAAAATCGATTTTAGCGTAGTGGGCGCCGCAGCCAATAATTTCGGCCAGAATTTCAAGATCGTTTTCAATGCTGGCGTCGAGATCGCCGGTACGCTGGCTGACACGATCGGCCGCGTTTATGCAGCGCTCAATGCCAGTGGCGCTTTCGATTCATTCAAAGCAATCGCCACCACAGCGATCAAAGCCACTGTTGACGGCGTGCATGAGCTATCAAGGATCGTCACCGAAGCCTTTACGGTCGTTGCCGAATCGAAAGCCTTTACCGAGTTCGCGGACGCCGCGAAAATCGCCCTCGAAACGGTCATTGCGGTCGGCAAATCGCTGTCCGAGCCGTTTGTCGACCTTTTCAAGTTGCTCGGCGACGGCAAGGGCGAGGCGCAATCGTTCGGCCAGACATTCGGCCAGGTATTGACAACGCTGGCCCAAACCGTGACCTTGTTCGTCAGCGGATTTTCCACCGGGCTTGAAACCATAAAAACGGCGTTTTACGGCATCGCCGGCGCCGGTGCTCAGGTGATCAGCACGTTGTTGAATGGCGTGGCGGCCACGCAGGAGGGCCTGGCTAAAATCACCTTCGGGGACGTTTCCCGTAAATGGGCCGAGGCTGCCGCCGACAACCGATTGATCGCTGAATCATTCGCCGAAAGCGCCGGCGTCAATTTCGCAAAAGCAGAAGCGGCCATGGATGGCGTCTCAACATCCGCACAGCGCACCAATGCCAGCTTGATGACGTTGGTCGGCGACGGCCTACAGCAATCGAACATGGGGCTGAGCGCCAATGCCCAGGCGTCACAGCAAGCCTGGGCGGCGGGCGATGCCTTGGCCAATAGTGCCGCTCAGTGGGTTAATCCGCACGCCGCTTTGGTCGAGCAGCTTAGGGAGCAACAGAATGCGCTGATCGCGACCGGCGCCAGCCAGGCAGAGCTGCAGCAGGTCAGTGCCAAGCTCACCAAAGCTCAGGATGACGCCAAGGCGGCCGCCGAACAGCACGCTAAAGCTATCGAAATAGCCGGAAGCAGCGCCAACACCGCGGCGGGCGATGTTGGCAGCCTGAACAAGCAAGTCAGTGATCTGCCCAAAGAGCCGAAAAAAATCGACATCAATGCCGACACCCGGGAAGCTTTGGACCGCATTAGCGAAATCAAGGCGCCGACCGCTTCCGTGCATACGGTCTATGCGGCCACGGGCGTCAATCAGGCGCTGGGGGAAATCAGTAAGCTGAAACAGCCTACCAGCAGTGTGCATACCGTCTATGTGAACCGCGTCGATAATGGGAGCTTGCCCGTGCAGGCGGCCGGCGACCCGGCCGCACAAGCCACTGGAGGCCCTGCCGGCCAACCGACCGGCCTGCCCTGGCGCTTCAACACCGGCGGCTATGCGCCCAGATCCGGCAAGCTGCCCGGCTTCGGCGGCGGCGACCGCATCAAGGCTTTATTGGAGGCCGGCGAATTTATCGTGCGCAAGGAAGCCGTGCAAGCCCTGGGCCTGCCGTTCATGCACGCTATCAATGCCGGGCGAGTGCCGACGGCCGGCGACGTGATCAAGCGGGCCATGGGCGGAAGCGTCGGCTATGACCTGGACGAGGAACTCCGGAAGAAACAGGAGGAACGCGAAAAGAAGATCGTCGAGCGAATCATCGGCAATCCGCTGGCGCTTGGGCTGTCGGGGACATCCAGCTTTTCACGCTCAAAGATGCTGCGCAATGCCGGCAAGGTATTGAGCCAGATCGGCCGTGCGGATCTGGCGCCGAAGGTCGGCGAACTCATGAACGCCCGCCTGGCGGAAACCGGCGGCACGTATAGTACCAAAAGCAAGCTCGGCGACCGGCAAACCCAGTTCGACAAGGCCGCCATCTTAAAGGCGCATTTGTTCGACGAGCCGGCGGACGCTACCCAAAGGCCGCAATTGAATAGCGCCCCGTCCCTCCAGCTGCCCGCATTGCAGACGCCCAAAATCAACATCCCGATGCCGTCGATCCCGCGCCTGCCGGAAGCGCCGGCCGGCCGAGGGGCGGCATCGGCCAATGCAGCGCCCGGCCGAACCGAACGCATTCAGTTTATAGCGCCCAATGGGCAAAGCCTGACCGGCGAATTTAAGCCCGGCGATATGACCCAGATGCTGCAAATCCTCAAGGATGCCGGAGCGCGCACCGCATGAGCATCCTATTAGATACGATCACGCTGCCGGACGATCTGATCTGGATCGATGAATACGCCCATACGCCGGTTAAACAGACCGTCTCGACCGCCGTCGACGGTTCGCTGATCGTCGAGGCCGCCGCCCAGACCAAAGGCCGGCCGATCACGCTGGCCGGCGGCGCCGATTACGGCTGGATCGACCGGGCCACCCTGGAACTGCTGCGCGCGAAACAATACCAGCCCGGCCTGACCCTGACGCTGACCCTGCGCGGCACGGCTTACAGCGTGCTGTTCACGCAGCCGGGCGGCATCGAGGCAGCGCCCGTGGTCGACTACAACACCCCGGATGCCAGCGACTGGTATACCGTGACCCTGAAATTTATCGAAGTGTAGCCATGACTGATATTTATGAAGACATCAAGCAACTGGACGAGGCTTACGGGGCTGTCAATCTCCAAAAGACCATGGATGCCGGGAAGCGTGAACAAAGCCAGGCGGCAGCGCTGTTTTACGTCGTATGGTCGCTTTATAAGCGTGGGAGCGATGACTTTGCCATAACAGGAATTTTTTCAAAAGAAGTCGACGCACATGCGTTAAAAGAACGACTGGATGGCGACTCATCCTGTTTAGCTGCCAGTGTAGACCGATGGCCCATGCCGGACATCATTGAGCACTTGGTTCGGGATCGATTGGGAAAAATGGCTGATCTCTTATTGCCCATCGAAAGCGCCATCAGAGCATTTATTAACGAGAAGAAAAATTAAATATGGCGATTTCAGAAACCGACTTAAAACTGCTCAAATCCGAGCGCATGACCGATTTCAGCGACGGCGGCGGCAAAATGACCGGCAACGAAGTGACGGACGGCCTGGTCAATAACGTGTTCAACGACATCAGCCAGCTCGACCGCACCTATGGCCGGGTCAGTCTACGCAAGGTGTTCGCGGCCGTGCAGACCGCCAATACCGACACCTACCTGGGTGCCCATATCATCCTGACCGACCCGCCGGACGATCCGAACGTCAACGTGACCCTGTTCAGCACCGAGAGCTGGACCGACGAGCGCGACGCGGCTAAGAACCGCATAGAAAGCTACAGCATTCAAGGGCCGGAGGCGGCGTGGATTCTGTACGGCGACCACGTCGTCGGCCAGAAGCTACTCATGTTGTGGAGCCGCAGCAATGCCGCGAACCTGACCACGCCGACCGCCGACGAAGCGCCCGAGGTCGGGGACATCTGCGTGCTGTCGGTCGAGAAGGCCGGTTTTACGGCCGATTTCCAGTTCGTGCGCATCACCAAGCTCATCAGCCGCGAGACGGCGCAGTTCACCGACGACAGAGGCAACTATTATAAAGATGTGCTGACGCTGGAAATCGCCAACCCGCTGCGCTATCTGTTCAAAGGGGCGACGCCGTCGCGGTACACGCTGTCGCGCAACGATCCGGCGGCCAGCCCGACCCTGTTTCGGAAAACCTCGGTGGCCGACGCGGCCGAGTATTACGGCGTTAAAAAGATTCTGGCGCCGCTGGCCATTAACGACCTGACCGTCGAAGTCGGCACGCCTTACAGCGCCCTGGTGCCCAGCGCCCAGGCCGAGACGCCGCTGGTGGACGTGCAGGCCAACCTGTCCCGGCCCAACTATGTGCAATCGGGCGCGGCGGCCAGTCTGACCGCCTCGGCGACGCTGGCCGGCGATACGGCGCCCGATTACGCCGCCAGCCTGTATCTGGGTCGGGGCTTTCTGCCCGGCAGCCTGGCGCTGGACATCGGCGGCGCGGACTATAAGGACAACGGCAGCGGCGCTCTCGTGCTGGCCAGCGGCCTGGCCGGCACCTATAGCGGCACGGTCGACTATGGCTCGGGCCAGATCAGCATTACCAAGGGCTCGGCCTGGTCGGCCACCGTGTCGGCCACGGCCACGCCGGCAGTCGCGACCTACGACAACGCCGGCACCCTGTCTATCCCTATCACGATCAACAACCGGGCCTTCAACTATGTGCAGACCCTGACGCCGCTCCCGGCGCCCGGCTCGCTGATCATCGATTACAAGGCGCTCGATAAGTGGTACCGGCTCTACGACGACGGCCTGGGCCACCTGTCCGGCGCCGTCGACGGCATCGGCTCGGGCACGGTCAACTATGCCACGGGCTCGGTGCTGGTGACGCTGGCGGCCATGCCGGACGTGGACAGCGCGGTCATTTTCGCCTGGACCACGCCGACCGATTACACGATGCAGACCTATGTGCTGCAGCAGCCCAAGCCGTCGGTCCAGGCCACGCTGGCTAATGTGCCCGTCGAGCCCGGCACGCTGGTCATCACCTGGCTGGACGGCACGGAGAAAACTGCCACGGCCGCCGCCGACGGCACGATCAGCGGCGATGCCACGGGCCGGATTGTGGCGGCCAACGGCGCCCTGGCGTTTGTCCCGACCACGATCCCGCCCTCGGGCACAGTCTTCAGCGTGGCTTATCAGCAGTCGCAGGCCCAGCAGGATTTGTTCACCGTGACCGGCGATGTGGAAGGCATTATCACCTTCACGCTGACGCAGCTGCCCGTCAAGCCCGGTTCCGTCAACCTGTCGCTGGCCGTGAACGGGGCAGACAGCGGCGGGAATTTCCCCGACACGGCCGGCAGTTTCGACGCCGGTTTTCAGTCCACGCCCGTGACAATTCAGGACGATGGTCTGGGCGGCTGGCTCGACTTCCAAGGCACGATCAACTACGCGACCGGCGCCTGCTCGGTCGATGTGACGAAAACGCGGCAGCGTCAGCAATTTATCGGCTATGAAGCGATGATCCAGTGGGGAGGCGTGTAATGAGCAAAGCGATTTATCAAACCATCAATGTCATGGACTTTCTGTCGCCGAATACGGCGCTGACCGTCAGCTATTCGCTGGACGGCGCTACGCCGGCGGCGAAAAACGAGACCGTCAACCTGACAGAACTGAAAGTCGACCTGTCCACGACCACGGCCGAGGCGTTGGTCGCGGGCGGCCTCAAATTCAGCATTGCAGGCGAGACCTTCATCGACCGGCAGGGCGTTTTGTACCGAGGCCATGACGCCGCCACCGACAGCGCCACGGCCTCAGGCAGCCTCGACTACCAGACCGGCCAGGCGATACTGACGCAGTGGGCTGGCGGTAGCCCGACGCTGACCATCCACGCGGCGGTCAGCATCAAGGGCACGGCCGCCGTGGTCGGCGTGGCGGGCCGCGCGCCCGGCGCACCGCTGGCCACCGGGCAGTTCCAGCTGGTCTGCACGGCGCAGGACGGCACCGCCATCGTGGCCAGCGCCGACAACAACGGCGACATCGCGCACGAATGGGTAAAAGGGCATGTCGACTGGCAGTCCGGCGTGTTCATGATCGGTTTCGGCAAGCTGGTGCTGGACAGCACGATCCCGGCCGACGTGAAAACCAACTCGGGCTGGTACGACGCGGCCAACGTCGACGGCGACGGCAAGATCTGGACGCCGTTGCTGGTCAAACCTGAAACGATCACCTTCAACGCCGTTTTAGTCAGCTATATTCCGCTCGATGCCGACATCCTGGGCGTCGATACGGTCCGGCTGCCGCAGGACGGCCGCGTGCCGATCTTTCGCGTCGGCAATGTCGGCGTCGTGCACAACACGCAGACGCTGACGCTGCCGAATCCGGTTCTGGCCGGCAGCGTGCACGACTGCGGCCGCACGCTGCTCAGCTATGCCAAGGTGTTCGACGCCGACGGCCAGATCGTGCCCACCAGCAAATACACGGCCGACCTGGACGCCGGCACGGTCACGATGGCCGACCCGCTGGACCTGACCGGCTATGTGCAGCCCCTTTATATCGAGCACCGCATCGAGGACATGGCGCTGGTCACCGACGTGCAGATTACCGGCCAGGTCAAATTGATGAAGCCGGTGCGCCATGCCTACCCGGCCAACACCAGTTATTTTAGCAGCGCGCTCGTGATCGGCGACCTGCAGGCCCGCGTGGCCGATCTGTTAGACCAGCAGACCTGGGGCAATGTCTGGAGCGACACCCTGTCTGGCTCGCCGGCCGGGGCCTCGTTCAACGATGCGCTGTATCCGATCGACGTGACCAACCTCGGCGCGATCCAGGAGCGCTGGGCGCTCGTGTTCACGGGCGCGACCGCGTTTAGCTGCTACGGCGAAGACTCTGGACTGGTCGCCGAAGGCACGACCGGCGCCGATTTCGCGCCGATCAACCCGATCACGGGCACGCCGTATTTCACGATCGACCATCTGGGCTGGGGCGCCGGCTGGAGCGCCGGCAACGCGCTGCGCTTTAACACCATCGCGGCCAATTTCCCGCTGCAGCTGGCTCGCACGACCCTGCAATCGGACCCGGCCGTCTACACGGATAATTTCAAACTACAAATCAGAGGCGATGCCAACTAATGACCGCACCCGTTAAAAACTATCTCTCTACTGACACCGGCGCCCCGACCTGGAACGGCACGATCGGATCGACCATCGCCGTGCTGGATGCGCTGCTGATCAATGGATTCAACGAAAAAACCCTGTCGTCCCTGACGCAGGCCGACGGCGTGGCGACGGCGACCACGGCCACGGCGCACGGCTACCGCGTGAATCAGGTCGTCGAAATCGCCGGCGCGAACGAGGCGGGCTATAACGGCCAGTTCACGGTCATGTCTGTGTCGACCCTGGCGTTTACGTATGCCGTCGATTCCGGCTTGGCGGCCACGGCCACCGGCACGCTCACGGCCAAAGTGGCGCCGCTGGGCTGGACCAAGGCGTTCAGCGGCACCAACAAGGCCGCGTATCGCTCGAACAATGTTGCGTCGACACAGTGCTTGCTGCGCGTTGACGATTCGAACGCGCTGTATTCACTGGTGCGCGGCTATAAAACCATGACCGACATCGATACCGGCGCCGACCCGTTCCCGACCACGGCTCAGCAGGCCAACTATGCCTGGAAAAAAAGCTCGACGGCTGACGCGACGGCTCGCAAATGGACGCTGTTCGGCGACGACATGCTGTTTATGTTTGCGCTGGCCTACTCGACGGCTTCGGGCAACACCCCGGGCTCGTCCGCCTGGCCGCCCCTTTTTGGCTTCGGCGATTTCATCTCGTACAAACCGGGCGATGTGTTTAATTGCCTGATTTACGCCTACGCGACAACGGCCCCAACCAATATCTACAATGATGCCGGATTTAACCATACTGCCAATATCCCTTATTGCCCACGAGCCTTTACGCAAATCGGATCGGCGCTCAGGCTGTCAAAATTAGGCATTTATCCCAATGCATCATCAGGTTTAGCATCTGGCGGGCTGTCGTACCCCAATCCCGAAGATAACGGGCTGCTGATCTGGAGCCGGCACGTGCTGCAGGATAGCTCCAGCGATGTGCGCGGCATCCAGCCGGGTGCGTATCATCTGCCGCAGGCCGTGCCGATGAACGACGGCGATGTCGTATCGGATGTCGAAGGCTACGCGGGAAAGCAATTTTTCATGCTGGGCTGTAGCAATGCTGCCACCGAGGCTCGCATGGCCATCGACATAACCGGGCCCTGGCGATGAGCGCGCGTTCACTCGACCCCTATGGCCGCCTGCCGACGCCCAACCAGCCGACCACGCAGACCAATCGGCTAGTTGATCGAGGGCTGCCGCGTCATGCCATTTTTGAGCTGGATGGCCCAGGCACGCTCAGCGGCACCGTGAAAGAGGGCGCGATCCCGGTCGCCGCGCGCAAGGTTTTTTTATTGGATAAGCGCAACATGGCGCTTTTGCGCTGCACCGTATCGGCCAGCGATGGTTCGTACGCCTTCCCCGGCCTGAACAAATCGCTGAAATACGTCGTGATCGCGTTCGATCCCACACAGAATTTTAACGCCGTCATCGCCGACAACGTCACCCCGGTTTAAGGAGTAGCTTATGAGTATCATTGGCTTTGCCGACGATCTGCGCACGGCCCGCGCCGAGCAGATTATCGCCAAAATTAACGCCGGCGCAGGGCCTGGCACGATGTTGTTTTACACGGCCCCGCAGCCGGCCAAGGGCGCGGCCATCACTACGCAGACGCTGCTGGGAACGGTTACTTTCTCAGAACCGGCCGGTTCCGTGGTTGATGGCGAGCTGACGTTCGACGTGATCGCCGACGACGCCAGCGCCGACGCCGACGGCCCGGCCGTCTGGGTGCGAGTGCTCAATGGCGACGGCGGTTTCGTGATGGACATGCCGGTCACCGATACTAACGGCACAGGCCCCGTCAAAATGCCCTCGACGCAGATTTACGCGGGCGGCACGATCCACGTCGCCAGCGCCGTGCTGACCGAAGGCAATATCTAACCCCATGCCCTACACGCCGCCGGCCGGCGATGCGGTCGAGTTAATATTCGCCGGCCCCTATACGCCGCCTGCCGGCGATGCGGTAGCGCTCGATTTCAACCCCCCGCCGCCGAATACCGCCACGGCCTCAATCGACGGCACGCTGGACAGCGTGGTCGGCGTTATCGGCGCCACCGTTCATGCGCCGGTCCTTATCGACGGCCTGCTGGACGATGTCACCGGCGCCGTCACCGGCGTGGCGCTGGCAGCCGCGACCCTTGAAGGCCAGTTGGACGACGCCGGCGGCGACGTGGCAGCCTATCCGATCGGCCCGGCCAGCCTCGACGGCCTGCTGGACGATACCACCGGCCTGATCGCGACGGTCGGCGGCGTCAATGCCACGCTCTCGGCGACGCTGGACGACGTGTCGGCAGTGATCGAGGCCGACTGGAGCGCGGGCGTTTTTCGCGGGCTCACGGCCAGCCGGTCGGCGGTTTTTGAGACGACGCAAACGCGCGCCGAACGACAGTTCACGGGCGGCATCCGTCAGGCCGCCGAGCAACGGCCGATGATCCGCGGCGCCTGGCAACCAGCCGACGCCGTGCCGGCCGAGTGGGCTGGACGCTGGTCCGAAGTCGCGCGCAAGCGCCTGGCCATGACCAGCGGCTGGGATTTTGTGCCGGCCCGCCAAGCCCAAGCGGCCGGCGCTTACCGCGCCTCGCCACGCCGGGCTATCGCCGCCCAGGCGGATTGGCAGATCGCCGGCGCATTGGCTCGCGCGTTGCTCGACACCTACCGCAGTCCGCCGAGACGGGACCTGAGTCCCGTTTTTGGCTATACGGCCGCCCGCCCGGTCGCCGGCGACTGGCTGGCCGGTTACGGCCTGGCCACCGTGACCGACCGGCGCTGGTCCGTGCTGCCCTGGGAGATCGCCAACCCGCACAGCTGGATCTGGGGCGGCTGGCATTACCCGCCGCCGGAACCGCAGCCCCCTTACGCCGGATCGCCCGACCTGGTCTTCTATCAGCCGATGGAGGATTTCACCGGCGGCGCCATCCTGGAATTGAACCGCCCGTGCTATGCCTGGTCGCTGGTCCGGCGGCACACGACTATTAATAAAGGAGTCACGATTGTGCTGCATACCGTCAACGTCACCCGTCTGCCCGATCTAGTCAATGTGCCGGCCTTGTCGGCCTCGCTGCAATTCGACATCGACAGCTGGGCCTGGGGCGTCACGCTTAACCTGCGCGGCCCGCAGGCCATGGCGCTGCTGGAGCCGGTCAACGGCGAGCCGCGTCAGGTTCGCGTCGAGATCGATGGCCTCTATGTCACGGCCATGATCGAATCCTGGGGCGAGCGCCGCCAGTTCGGCGAAACCGTCTACACGGCCACGGGTCGCTCGCCGCTGGCGCTGCTGGCTCAGCCCTTCGCGCCGCTCCGGTCCTACCTGGAAACCAGCCAGAAAACAGCGGCCCAGCTGATCGACCGCGAGCTGCTCAATACCGGCTGGAGCGCGTCCTATCATGCCAGCCTGCTGCAGCTGTTCACGACCGACTGGCTGGTGCCGGCCGGCGCCTGGAGTTACCAGAACAAAGCGCCGATCGACGCCATTGTCCAGATCGCCCGCGCCGCCGGCGCCCGAGCGTTCGCCGACCGCAATGCCGGCCTGGTGCACATTGCCCCTCGCTATCCGGTCAGCCCGTGGAATTGGGCTACGGCCACGCCCGACAAAACCATCCCGCTGGGCCTGATCCGATCGATCAATACCCAGCTCAGCCCGCAGCCGGATTACAACCAGGTCTATGTCTCGGGCCAGCACCAGGGCGTTCTGGTCGCGGTCAAACGCCAGGGCACGGCGGGCGACCAGCCGGCGCCCATGATTACGGACAGCCTGATCACTTACGTCAATGCCGGGCGCGAACGCGGGCGCAACATACTGGCCAATACCGGCCGGCAGGCTCGCGTTACCCTGGATCTGCCGATCAACGAGATCACCGGGCTGCTGGAGCCGGGGCAGCTGGTCGAAGTTTCGGACGATATCCCCTGGCGGGGGCTCGTGACCGGCATCAACGTCACCGGCGAGCACGGCGCCGCCGGACAACAGGTGGAAATCGAGAGGCATTATTCATGAATTTATACCAACAGTTCCAGGCGCTGATCCCCAGAGCCAGCCAGATCATCGCGACCGTGCAGACCGAGCACGCCGACGGCACGACCAGCTGCCTGACGCTGGACAATCAACCTATTCGCGTGCGGGGCGTGAACAGTCGAATCGCCGGCGCTAAAGTGTTTATCGAGATCGATCCGGCGCTGGGGGCGTCGATCCTCGGCGATGCGCCGGATTTGCCGGGGTATTCGGTAGAGGTCTAAGCTGCGTTAAATACTGCTAAATTTTCGTTAAACGAGGAAAGTTGCGTGCGGTTTTTAAAAAATGTTGTGCCAAATATCGCGCAAATCTACAGGAGCTTTGATGCTTGCACGGTCGGCAATAAATACTATATCCGGGAGTACAAGATCGATGGAGGCGCCGAACATGGCGCAGAATGAGGCGGCTATTTAATCAAAGCTAGATTTGCAGAATAAGTAATTAAATTACATTATTTGCAATTAAGAATTGTGCCAAATATCGCGCAAATCTGTGCCAAATATCGCGCAAACCTACATCTTATCTGACTGATGCCCAGATAAAGGAATTAATCAGTCAGGTTAAATTGAGTAAAAATGAAAGTCTTCTCTTTGTCGTTTTGATCTGCCTGGTAACGGGTGCAAGATGGTCTGAAGCTGAAGGTTTGACTGCTGCCAATTGCATTAACCAGGGCTTTCAATTTATCGATACCAAGAACGGTCAATCTAGGTTTGTTCCGGTTGAAAGATCTGTTTTTCTTCAGGTAAAAAATCGGCTCAATCAAAAGCCTTTCCAGTCCTGTTACAGTGCCTACCGATCCGCCTTTAAACGTACCGGCTTTAAAGTTCCTGATGGCCAGCTCGCCCATATATTACGCCATACATTCGCCAGCCATTTTGTCATGAAAGGCGGTAATATCGTTGCTCTGCAAAAGATTCTTGGCCATTCAAGTTTAAATATTACTATGCGGTATTCTCACTTGGCCCCGGATTATCTTCTTCAGGCGGTCGATCTGAATCCTTTGGCTGATCCATTGAATAACCTTATACCAGGTTAAGGTTATTGGATGAGAAACAGTAGAAAAGTGGAAAGAATGTGGAAAGCTTTTTGATAGGCATAAAAAAACCAGTTGACCGTGAAGTCTAACTGGTTGATTCGTTTGGTTTTGTTGGTGGGTCGTGTGCGATTCGAACGCACGACCATCGCATTAAAAGTGCTATATTGACTTGTAAGTTTTTGAATTAACTGAACTAAAACAAATAGCCCTCACGTTGCCTTGTCTATTTGTGCATATGTTTGTTTATACGAATTACCCAGATTTTACCCAGTTGTTATCCACGTTAGCATCAAAAGCACAAGCAGCTTTTTTGATGACACAACGACCATTGTAAACAACTATACTGGCTGAGAAATCAACGATTACACCGTAACGGCTTGCTGTTGATTATCACCATGGAGCATTTAAATTGTACTTACCTAATCCTATTAATTTTCCGGTCGACGATCTCCCTCTGCTGATTAGACACGCCGTGAGTGAGATGCAATGGAATACCCGATTTCCGCTGCCGCTCATTGTTTCATCGGCTTTGGGCGCAATTTCGCTCGCCTGCCAGAACTCCATTGATGTCCACCCCCCAATCGGATCGGCTTCGCCTTGTTCTTTATTCATGTTGCTGGTCGCGGACTCGGGTGAAGGTAAAACACCATCCGATCATTATTTCACCCAGCCGATTAGGGACTTTGAGGAAAATGAAGCCAGGAAAGCAGAGTTGGCATTGTCTGAAGAAAAGGCTTATCGGAGTACATGGGCGATTGAGCTTAAGGTAATTGAAGCCGCTCTCAAAAAGAACAGAAAAAAAAGTTTATCCACTGATAAGCCCGAACAGATTGATCTACTCAACGTGGAGTTCGAAAATCTCCAGCAAAAATTGCAAGCTCATTTATCAAAAGAGCCTCGACCGCAGACGAAGTATAAATTGCTGCATAGCAATACTACGCCGGCCAAGATTGCGTTGGATTTGTATGAAAATTGGCCCTCTGCTTGCCTGATTTCAGATGAAGCGGGTAGCCTCTTCCGAGGTGAAGCCATGAGGGATTTAGGCATGCTGAACCAGTTGTGGGATGGCACGCCGCTAAATGTAGATCGCGTCAGTTCGCCTAGCTTTAAAGTAAGAGATGCCAGATTGACTATTTCCCTAATGGTTCAAGGCCAAATATTAACTAATTACCTAAAGGGACGTGGCAAAGACGCGCGAGACATTGGCTTTATTGCACGGTGTCTGGTTGCCTTTCCATTTTCGACCAAGGGTTCAAGAATGGTGAATAATCAGCCCCAGTCATGGCACAACCTAACGGCATTCCAGCAGCGCATTACAGACATATTAACTCAGAATAAATTAGAGGCAGATCAAGGCAGGCAAACGAGACGTATCCTGGAGTTTTCACAAGAGGCAAAAAACCATTGGATCGACTTTCGTAATCAAATCGAATTGGATCTCAATGCGGGAAGATATTTGTCTGACGTTGCTGATGGTGCTTCAAAAATTGCCCTCAATCTTGCTCGAATGGCCGCTTTGTTTCACTTTTTTGAAGGCCGTGACGGCGAGATTTCCGCTGAAACCCTAAACTCTGCAAGATCAATTTGTAACTGGTACATGCACGAGTTCAAACGTCTATTCACAAAAAATCCGGAGGTTCCCATTGAGGTTTCTGATGCCAATGATCTAGAGCAGTTTCTAGTAAGATGGTACCAAAATCATCCTGGTATGATAGCTATTCAAAAGAGCCATATCGCACAATATGGCCCTAGCCAACTTCGCAAAAACGCCTATAGACGTAAGGCTGCTCTAAATGCGCTTGTTTATCACAATAAAATCCGAATACAGCCACAAGGAAAAACGCAATGGGTCGAATTTAATCTGAATTTCTTGCCAACATCGAGAAACACTAATGCGCAATTTACCGGAATGCCATACCCAATAAATAACGATGTGTAGTAGTTCCAACTCGATCTGATAGCTGCCAAAATTAGTCTCGGTTGAGTCTGACATTGACAGGCTGAATGCGACCCTAAACTGCCATACACCTTTCTCCAAAGCGGCCGCATGCCCAAGTATCGTTTTTTGGTTTCGCTTCTACGAAGCGGCCTTTCGTGGTCTCTGGCAGTTGGCCAAAAGCGGACGACTGCCAGAGACCATCAGTGACAGCAATAGAATGAGTACCTGCCTGTGGGTTAAGCTATGGATGCTTGATTGCAAGACCCCTTTGCTTGTGCTTCACAAACAAGACACTCAAACCTTTCAAATACGAGTTCTTGCCATAAAGTCCAGATCAAGTACTGAGTCAGTACGCTTAAGGATTTGAAATAATCGTATTAACCTATGGTGCTAGTTGTGTTTTGACCCTATCAATCAATGTATTGCGAGAGTGATTTCTACTTGAATAGTTAGCCAGATAATTCGTATGTCATTGATTTTTATTGACACACCATTCACCAACTAGCACCAAAAGTTATTAAGTAGGGTTTATGATGGTATATTGTGCTACCGTTTGGTTAGACTATTCAAAGTAGATTGATATGTTATTTGTCCTTGCTTTAATATTTGCAATACCAACTTTTGGGTTATCTATTGTTTCACTATTTGTATATCACTATTTTAGAGTGAAATCTTTTAGAAGAACAATGGAATATGTAATTGTTGATTTAGCTTTTACTCCCAAATTTCACTCTGCACTGATAGAAGAAATAAAACATATAGATGCTTTCGTTTATGCTGAAGAGGTAGGTGAAAATATTTCTAAGAAAGGCGATATAGTAAAATTTACAGTTAACTTGGATGGGTTAAGTTATTCTATAGAGCTTGAACGAGAACCATTAGGTAAAAAAGCAATTATATCTTCAAAGCTCATATTTTCTTCTATGAATTTTTGGGAAACGTATGATATTTTAGAAAATCAGTTATCTTCCGGTAAGATTCCTAAAAAAGAATACGATAGAAGAATAGACTTTTTGAATGACTATGCCTAAGTAACTATAAAAATATAGTTTTTGTTATTCTGGTTGCTCTAAAGACCATTGATGCTTTTATAAACGAAGCAGAAGAATAGGAAGATAAAAAAGATAATGACTAGCGCCGGAGGGTGTCACCTGGATTTACTTTTTAAGTTCATGTTCTTCGGTATCTACCAGCAAAACCCGCTTCGGGTAATACCCTAATTCATGGTCATACAATTCAGATTGAACCTGCTTCCAACTTGAAAGGTACCCCATTTCACTTATCCAGTCCCATGGATCTGAATAGACTTTAGCTTCCATGTCAAACTTGGGAATGTATGTTGTGTCATTGCTATCTTGTTGAGCAAAAGCAATATTTGGACACTGAGCTAGACAACGTACAGGTACTGTTTCTTTGAATTCATGAATTTTTTGAAAAGTTCTGCATCCTCGCCTAGAGATTGCTTTCTTCACATTCTTTAATGGAGTTACAGTGCATCCTAGTTTTTGATAATCAATTGGTAAAGAGCAGTTCCATTTTTTAGGATAATCGTTAGGCTCCAAATGATTATAAAAAGCATATAAAGGTATAGCCTTGTTTGCTCGAGCATATTCTTCGAGTATTTTATGTTGAGCCACTGAGCTAGAGCCTGTACCAACTTTATGATTTAGTGATGAATATCTTCCTGATTTAAAATCTAATTTCTTTGCTTGTACCGCATATCTCAGATATCCGGCTTTACGGTTTCCAATCCACCACTCCCAATCAGTTCCCTTGATAGGTTCTAAGTTTTTTGGCGTTTGGATTATTTTTATACTCGAAATATTCTGAGATGCTAAATAAAGCAAGATATTATCAGTCAGCGTTTCTTCACCCTGTGAAATTCCAAAGGCTTTAGAGTTCTGTAGGCGATTCCATATATCATCACACACTGCATTGAAATGATGTTGAAGCACGTACTCTCCTTGTGAATTTCAAGTTATTAAGCTGTTATCAGTATATCTACCTAACATTTTCTTTTGACATGCTAATTTGTTGATTAGGGGAGAATTTTTCCTTCTGTATATCATTATATCATTGATGTCAGTTAATTATGGCTGGTAATGATCCAATTGCTGCCATTTAATCATGTTAAGCGATAGACAACAACGGGTCGCTCGGCGACCGTCCGCTCTTCAGATTCATCGCCGGAAAGCTGTCATTGAATTCCGACTCCTGAAAGCGGTCGTTCGTCACTGAGTCCAACCGACCCTTGTCAGCCGTTCTACCGATATTTCCGGATGTCCGCATATTATTTCAAAGCAGGCAGACAAAGTTAGCTTTCATCAAAGCTCAAAATCCAACGGACTCTTAGCGTGCTTAATCGTGACGCTTTGCACAGTATGAGCATAGATCATCGTGGTTTTTAGAGCTAAATCAGGAGGAATTGCCAACATCGTCATGATCTCTGGAACTTTATATCATGAAATTTTATGGTGATATACAGCGAGCCGACTTGACTAATATCCCAAATTTAATAACTAACATCGAAAATTAGTTGACTATAGAAAAAAAGCAGCGTAGATATGCGGAGACCATATAATCATTTGTTAGCATGTTAGAATTTGAGAGTCGGGCCCATTCTCTTCATGCATCGCCGTCTGTTCGTCAGCATGAATCCACCTTTGATTATTAGGAGGACTTTCGATGGAAACGTACTTTGCTACCCCAGATCCGACCCTGCTGTTGTCGAGTGACGGTATCATCGTTGCTCGTGCGCCAGGGCTGGAGGTTCGTGACCCGACGCGCGAGGAGTTGCCAGAAGTGCTGGCCGCAGCTTTCGGTCGCGTAATGGACGCGGTGGACCACGTATCGCTCCCGCAGCCTATGATGCCACTGCTGAAGTCAGAGCACGACCTGTACGAGAAAACGAGGCGCATTTTCGAAAAAATACCAGAGCTCGGTGAGTTTTATGAGTTCGCGTTCGCGATCAGCGATCTCATGGGATGGACGCAAACGCATGACCCGCTTCTGGAGCAGGTGAAGGCGATGGACAATCTGCTGCACAGCTACTTTAAGTTCGTCGATCAGCAGATGTTCGCCGGCTGGTCCGCGACACGCTTGGCCATGCTCGCAGACGTTCAAGCGCTCGCCTACGCGGCCCGCGAAACCATCCGAAGTATCGTCCAGAACGAAGACGATCTTCAAGCACCACTCACGATCGCTCGGCTCGCACACGCCGACAGCAACTCGTTGCAGGCAGTTGGCACCTTTGTCGCTGCACCCGGCTACTGGCTCCGTCCTTACTCGGAGGCTGCAATCGGCCTTGACGCGTGGGGCACGAAGATCGACGACCGCACACCGTTGGAACTCGACGGAACCGTCTGGGATCCCCGGCTCGCGCTGCCCACGCTACTCTACGCCCTCACCGTTCGGGTCATCGTGCTGAAGGCCCTCTACTCGAACAAACGGAAATACTGCCACGAGATCAGGCAGTGGGTATCCTTTCTCCTCCAGATACAGATGAAGTGGCAGACGGGCATTCGTCGCAAGCTGAACTTGTCGGCGGACGAGTTTAAAATTGGGGCCGGCTTTTCCGTGCGCCCATTTGCAGCTGGTGCCGTGGATGTGTTCACCGGCAATTATGACCTCATCGATGTCGACTACGATGCGCTCAACTTGTATCAAGCACTCGGCTTTTTTGCTGGCCCGCTGCCGCCTCATGTTGCTCCGATCCCGCCGGAGTTGGTCGCCCCTACCATCACGGCGGACGACATCGACATGCGATTTGTCACGGAATACCGTCCAATCCTCGAGAAGCAGGCCGCAGTCGCGTTTACACGCTTACGCTGGTCTACTGGGCTGCAGGCGTTCTCCGACACGATCAAGAGCCTCGGAGCGATCTGCGCTGCGTCCTTGGGGCAGCAGGCCGTTGTCGTCTATCGCGAGTCGTTATCGCTCGTGCGTGAGTCGAGCCACGGCCTTAAGCCGGCTGGCCCAGCCGACGAGGCCCAAGAGCAGGTGGAGCTGGCGCGGGCTCTCGCCCGCGTTACGCACTCGGGCAGCAACCGAACAGGCGCCGGGGCGATGGCGGATCGGTACGCACTCTACTGTCTGCTGAGTGAAGAGGATGGATCGCTGATCGCGGAGTTACGGGAACTGGTGGCGCGGCACCTGGATCGCGAGCAGCCATGGCGGGTCCGGCGAGAAAGCACGGGTGCAGCACAGGCAGCGCGAGAGCCTAAGACAACATGAATGGGACGACTAATTGGGCAGTCAGGAGTGTTTAGCCCCCGGTACTGGGGAACGGTGTTGGGTCGAGCGATCATGCATTTGCTAACCAGCTCATACAGCCGGCGCCAAACAGCGGCACGACTGATGGGCATCGTTGAACGACAGCTTTCTGTATTGCAGCCGCCATTAGGTTGAAATTCCTGAATGTCTCTGATTGGCACACTACGGCAGGTGAGCTAACCGTCAATTAATTAAGTTACCTCCGGCATAGCCGGAGGTTTATTAGGTTACGCCCTCAAAGGGCTCTTATTGCGGCCAAACCGCCATTCATATCCAGCTTGATTGCTCAAAAATCGCATAGTATGAGCTATACTCACGGCCATGACCTCACTCGCTTCACTTGGCGTTTTTAGTCATTTTTTTAGTCATTTGGTTTTTTATATCAATTTGGATACAATTTTCCATAAAATCGATTCGATTCCTCGGCGACTCACTCAGGTGCTTGCGCGAAATGGCCTGGCTAATTCAGGTGGGCATTGTTAATTTAGTGTGGTTTGAGCTAAGCTGATTCATTTTTTACCGAGTCAGTGATCATGGTTAGATGCCCAAAATGTAGCTCAGAAGGTTGTACTAAAGATGGGATGGCGAAAGGCAGGTAGCGTTACTAGCGTTACTACTGTAAGTCCTGTGGCTATAGGCATACGGTCAGTTACCGAGGCATCCATCCGGCGGTTAAGCGGCAAGCGCTCCAGCTTTACCTTGAAAGTCTGGGTTTTCGTTCCATTGGCCGATTCCTGAACTGCAGCCATGTTGCAGTCTATAACTGGATCAAGGCCTATGGCGAGTCCATTGAATCCATTCGCTCTACCTCTGGCGTTGACGTCATCGAACTCGATGAGATGCATACTTTATCGGTTCCAAAAAAATTATTGCTGGATCTGGATGGCTGTTGATCGAAATGGCAAACGATGCCTCCACTGCGAAGTGGGTTCCCGCGGCACAGAAACAGGCCGAAAACTATGGACGGCCATAGATCAGCCCGTAACCCAGGCCATGACTGACTATTGACGCCTTATGAACAATTTGTTCCGAAAGAGCTTCATACACAATCAAAAGCTGAAACCTATACCGTGGAAGGCTATAACCGCTTATTCAGGCATTTTCTTGCTCGGCTGCGCCGAAAATCAAAATGCTATGGCAAAAGCAAGAGTATGCTGAAATGTCCGTCATGCTTCTGATGCTCAAATGGAACGGAGAGCTGGATGCTATACTTTATTAACAATGCCGCTCTGTACACGACAAAAAAGCTAACTGATTGATTTACAAGGCGGGCAAATAAAGGACTTGAAAGTCCATCGCTAATCGATTTCACTCTCTTGCGACCAAATAGGAGGTGAAATGAAATTAAGCGATG
>Ga0196965_1000158_pt1 | contig 48389 bp, 49 predicted proteins | sample S1_20metaG_FD_148668 | JGI IMG/M metagenome (GOLD analysis project Ga0196965, IMG submission 148668) | Soil microbial communities from Anza Borrego desert, Southern California, United States - S1_20 | ecosystem: Environmental > Terrestrial > Soil > Desert | place: USA: California | collected...
TGAACCTCATCCCCAAGGGATAGGGTGACGAACGATCCGACAGCCGACGCCGGACCCCGGGTGGCCACCCGGGGTCCGGCACTGCTCATGCAGCCAAGGAAGAATACACCTTTTCGCTACCACGAGGGTGACGCCTTGATCCTAGCGCCGAACCAGCCGCGTCCGCCAGGTGGTGATATAATCCGTCGACCCCCGGCACTCCTCCATGTCCGACTGCTCGACCAGGCGGAAGGCGCGGCCGTCCCAGGCATATTCGGACGTCGTCCCGCAATCGCCGAGCCCGCGGCCCTTCGAATAGCTGACGAGCAGGCCGCGCTCCTTGTCCCAGCCGGCGTTGATCAGCATCGGCTTGCCTTCCTCCGCCCACCAGCCGGGCTTGACGTCGAAGGCGGCGAGCTGGGCGCCGCCATGCCCCCGCCGGAGGATGAAGGGCACGTGGCTGACATTGTAGGCGCCCGAGCCGCAGGCGAGCAGCAGCAAGGTCTCCGAAGGCCCGATCGCGGCGGTCTCCGCCTCATCGGGACCGCCGACCTCGTCGATCGTGCAGCCATGCTTCTTGCGGAGCGCCCGAAGCGTAGCGGTGGACACGGTCAGCGGCCGGGCCGAGGACAAGGGCCGGGCGACGACGACGGGCAGCGCCGGCGGCGCGGCGGTCAGCGGGCGGGTTCCGGGCCGCACCAGGGCGGTGGCCGTGCCCACCCGGCGCTGCTGCTCGTCCATGTAGAGCAGGGCCGCGCTCGCGCCCTTGAGCGAGACGGTTCCGAGCGGCTTGCCGTCGGCCGCCTCCAGTCGAAGCTCGCCGGCCGTGCGCAGGGCGCCGATCGCCGCCGCCGTGTCCGCCGGCGCGACGCGGGTCTCGCCCTCGCTTCCGACCAGCCGTACCGCAAGCCTCCTGCCGTCCGCGACGACCGCGGCGGCGTTGCTGTCGGCGCCGAGCTCGAACGCGACGACGGGCAGAGCGCCGGCGTCCGGCCCGCGCCTCACGCTCATGGTCAGGGCGTCGTCGGGCCAAGGCTCCGGCACCAGCGCCACGGCGTGGCAGGCGCGGCCATTGTCGCAGCCGACGGTCCAGTCCTGGAAGGTCCTGGGCTCGGTGGGTTGAGGCGTCGCCGCGGCGGCGAGCAGGGCGAGGACGATCATCCGGCCAGCCTAGCCGCGCTCCGCCGCAAAAACCACTTCCTTTGATGTTCTTTTTATGTTCTAGTCGAGTTGCTCTCGGCTGGTGTCCGGCATGTACTTGCGGAAGATCGAATATGGCATTTCCCGCCGGCCCGCCCGGGCGGGCCCGGCCGGGGAGCGAAAGGTCACAGTGAAATTCTTCCGGGCGAATCGTGAACTTCGCATGCTGTCGGGTCCGGACCCTCGCCATTGCCCCCAACCCGGCCCGTCCCTACATCGCCGGGAAGCGACCCCGGGGAGAGAATGATGCTGCTGGCCCTCATCCAGATATTGTTGATCCTGCTGACGGTGGTCTGGTGGATCATCGTCATCCAGATGATCCTGAGCTGGCTCGTCGCCTTCAACGTCATCAACACCTACAACGATTTCGTCCGCGGCCTGATGCGCGGCCTCGACCGGATCACCGAGCCGGTCTACCGGCCGATCCGCAAGGTGATGCCGGATTTCGGGGGACTCGATTTCAGCCCGATGGTCGTCCTCATCGTGCTCCTGATCCTCGACCAGCTGCTGCGCGGGGTCGCTCTCGACGTAGCGACGAGCTACCGGTGAGCGCCGAGCGCATCGACGGCCGCGCCTTCGCCGCGCGGCTGCGCGAGCGCGTCGCCGCGGCCGTCCCCGCCTTCGCTGCCGCGGCGGGCCGCGCTCCGGGTCTGGCGGTGGTGCTGGTCGGCGAGGATCCGGCGAGCCAGGTCTATGTCCGCTCCAAGGGCCGCTCCACCGTCGAGGCCGGAATGGCGAGCTTCGAGCACCGGCTGCCCGACAGCGTGTCGCAGGAGGAGCTGCTGGCGCTCGTCGGTCAGCTCAACGACGACGAGGCGGTGGACGGAATCCTCGTCCAGCTGCCGCTCCCGGCGGGGATAGACGACAAGGCGGTGATCGAGGCGATCGATCCGGCCAAGGACGTGGACGGATTCCATCCCGTCAATGCCGGGCGGCTCGCCGTCGGCGAAGAGGGGCTGGTGCCCTGCACCCCGCTCGGCTGCCTGATGCTGCTCAAGGACCGGCTCGGCGACCTGTCGGGCCTGGAGGCGGTGGTGGTCGGCCGCTCCAACATCGTCGGCAAGCCGATGGCGCAGCTCCTTCTCGCCCAGAATTGCACCGTCACGCTCGCCCACAGCCGCACCCGCGACCTGCCGGCCGTGGTCCGCCGCGCCGACATCGTCGTCGCCGCCGTCGGCCGCCCGGAGATGATCCGGGGCGAGTGGCTGAAGCCCGGCGCGACCGTGATCGACGTCGGCATCAACCGGGTGTCCGCCGGCGAGGACGGCAAGGACCGGCTCGTCGGCGACGTCGATTTCGCGGGCGCGTCCGGAGTCGCCTCGGCGATCACCCCGGTCCCCGGCGGCGTCGGCCCGATGACCATCGCGGTGCTCCTGCGCAACACGCTGGTGGCCGCCCACGCCCGAGCCGGCCTGCCGGCTCCGGAGGGGCTGTGATCGAGCTCTTCCTCTCCGCTTTCGTCACCTTCCTGGTCGTCATCGACCCGCCCGGCTGCGCGCCGATCTTCGCGGGCCTGACCCGCGAGGCGAGCGCGGCTCAGCGGCGGTCGATGGCCCTGCGCGCCTCCGCCATCGCCGCCGGCATTCTCCTCTTCTTCGGGCTGCTCGGCGAGGATCTGCTGAGGACTCTCGGCATCAGCCTGGCCGCCTTCCGGATCGCGGGCGGGATCATGCTTTTCCTTATCGCGCTCGAAATGGTCTTCGAGCGCCGCACCAGGCGCCGCGAGACCCGGGCCCAGGAGGTCAGCGCCGATCCGGAGCATGACGACGTGTCGGTTTTCCCGATGGCGATCCCGATGATCGCCGGCCCGGGCTCGATCGCGTCGATCATGCTGCTGATGGCGCGAAGCGAGGGGCTGAACGAATCGCTGGTCGTTCTCGCCGCCTTGGGCGCGGTGCTTCTGCTCACCCTGATCGCCTTGCTCGCCGCCGGCTGGCTGATGCGCCTGCTCGGCCATCGCACCGAGGCGATGCTGACCCGCCTGCTCGGAGTGATTCTCGCGGCGCTCGCCGCCCAGTTCGTGATCGACGGGATCATGGTCAGCTTCGAGGTGTGACCACCCGCCACATCCGGTAGGGCGATCTGGCCGGGAGCGGCACCGGCCGCAGCCAGGCCGGGATCTTGCCGCGCACGAGCTGCATGTAGAAGCCCTGCCTGGCCTGGCTCGCATAGATGGTCGATTCGGAATAGCCGGGACAGATCAGCACATAATCGATTCCGCGCCGCTCGACCGTCGCCCGGGCCGCCTCCGCCGTGCCTCGGAAGGTGCGCATGACGTCGATGATGTCGCGGCCGTTGCGGTGATAGGGCCCGGCGACGGCGTCGTGATGGGTGACGGTGATCAGCCGCGGCCCGAGATCGACGAAGGTGAGGACCTGGCCGCGCGGCGCCTGAGCCACCGGCTTCAGCGCCCACAGCGTCGGGCACAGGCTGTTGGCCTTGTTGACGGCGGCGATCCCCGGCCTCGGCTTGGGCGGGAAGAAGCGCAAGGCCTGCTGGGGCAGGAATCCGGAGACGAGCAGGAAGGCGGCGACCGTCCCCGTCACCCGCACCAGCGGCGGGCGCTTGAACAGCCAGGTGATGGCGAACCAGCCCAGCGCCGTCGCCCCCGGCACGGCGAGCAGCTGCGCGGCCGGCCCGGCACGGCTCTGTCAGAGGAGCAGGGCGGCGGCGAGCAGGGCGGGCGCGGCGACCGCGGCCCAGCGGACGAGCCTGGGCTCGTCGCGGCGGTGGCGCCAGACCATGAGCGCGTAGCCGATCAGCCCCGCCACCGGCAGCGAAGCGACTCTGATCACGGTGGCATAGCCGTGCATGTAGAGCGGCCGCGCCTCGCGCACGTTGCCGAGCCACAGCTGCACCAGCTCCGGCGAGGCGCCTTCGAGACGGCCGAGGCAATTCGGCCAGGCGATCGCATAGCCGGCCGCCATGACCGCTCCGGCCAGTGCGGCGAGGCCGAGACGAAGCGGCCAGGAACGCGCCCCGGCCAAAGCGAGCAGGACGGCGACCGCTCCGCCGGCCACCGCCACCGAGAGCCACACCGGCGACAGCGCGTCGCAGACCGGAGCCCGATTGGCGTGGGAGGCGAAGAGCAGGAAACCGAGCGCGGCCCCGCCGGCCAGGCTGGCGCCGTACGTGGCGAGGCGCCGTCCCTCCGCCGGGTCGCGAACCCACATCAGGACCGCGATGGCGCCGGCCAAAGCGAGGTAGAGCAGCATCTCGAGGCCGATGACCAGCGACAATGCGGTGGCGAGCCCGAGCACCGCGCCTCCGCGGGCGCGCTTCGGATCGGTGAGCGAGCAGACCGCGATGGCGAGCAAGGCGAGCTGCCAGCCATGATGGTCGATCCTGAGCGGCGCCCACTGGGCGCGCAGCGAATCCCCGCAGACCAGGATGGCGATGGCCAGAGCGAACGCCCAGGGCGAGATCAGCCGCCGAGCCGTCACCGCCACCGCCGCCATCGCCGCCGCCATCGGCAGCAAAGGGGCGATCGCCACCGCCGCCTTTTCGGCCGGCGCCCCTCCGATCAGCGGCGCGAGCGCGAGCTTTATTCCGGCGATGGGCAGATCGACGAAGCGCGACCAGTGGATGTCGGCGCCGAAGGGCGGGTTGAGCCGGTGCTGGCGCAGATCGTACCAGTCCTGTCCGGCGAGCAGCCCGCGCACCTGCATCATGCGCAGATTGTCGTCGGTGTCGTTGAGGGCGAAACCGTTGATGGCCCCCCATCGCATGTACAGGAGGAAGGCCGAGGTCGCGAGCCAGAAGAGCAGCACCCACCAGCGCCAGCGTCGCTCCAGCCCCTCCAGCCCCTCCATTTGCATGGACCCTTTTCAACCCCTCGCCACGGCATTAGTCCCTGCGCGGCAAAGGGCAAGCCGCCCAGGATGAGGGAAACGCGCTGAGATGAAGCCGGACGGCGCGATCGCTCCCATTCTAGGCCAGATCGTTCGCTTCGGCCTGGTCGGCGCGTTCGTCACTCTCGTGGGGGTGGCGGTCTATTACTTCCCGGCGACCTTCCTGGGCGTGGAGCCGCTCGTCTCCAACCTTCTCGGCTACCTCGCCGCGATGGGGCTCGGCTACGTGCTGCACAGCAATGTCAGCTTCAAGGGCCATGGCAGCCGCGACAATACCGCCCGCCGGACCGGCCGCTTCTTCATCGTCTCGCTGGTCAGCCTCGGGCTCAACAGCCTTTTCGTCTGGGTGCTGACGGGGCTGCTGGACGGACCGACCTGGTGGCCGCTCATCCCGATGCTCCTCATCACGCCGGTCGTCACCTTCTCGATGAACCGCCAGTGGGTGTTCGGCTGACATGGCCGCACGCTGATGGAACGCATCGTCTACGACCGAATGGCGGAGCTCGACAGCCGCCACTGGTGGTACCGGGCCCGACGCGAGATCCTCGGCGATCTGATCGAGCGGCGTATTCCCCTGCCCGACGACCCCCGGATCCTCGAGATCGGCTGCGGGACGGGCCACAACCTCGTCATGCTGAAGCGTTTCGGGCGGGTCGACGCGATCGAGATCGACCCTGCCGCCCGAGCCATCGCCAGCCGGCGGCTCGGCCACCCGGTGATGGACTCGCCGCTGCCCGCGCTCACCGGCGTGGAGGACGGCGCCTACGACCTCGTCGCGATCCTCGACGTCCTCGAGCATGTCGACGCCGACCGGGAGGCGCTGGAGAGCATCGCGCGCAAGCTGAGGCCCGGCGGCCGGGTCCTGATCGCGGTGCCGGCGCATCCCTGGATGTGGAGCGCCCACGACGTGGTCAACCACCACAAGCGCCGCTACACGCGCGGGACGCTCCGCTCGGTGGTCGCCGCCGCCGGCCTCAGGCTGGAGATGATGAGCTGGTTCAACAGCCTCCTCTTCCCGCTCGCCGCGGCCGCGCGGCTGGCCGGCAAGGTGCGCAAGAAAGAAGACAGCGACGACAAGCTGCCGCCGAAGCCGCTCAACGCGCTGTTCGAGGCCGTTTTCGGCCTCGAACGCTATGCGATCGGGCGGCTGCCGTTCCCGCCCGGAGTGTCGCTGGTGGCGATCGTCTCGGCCTCCTGATCTTCGGCGGCGTGAGCGACATGGCCGAGGCTCGGCTCGCCGCCCGCATGGCCGGCAATCTCGGCGACGATGTAGAGCGGACGGTGCTTCGACTCCATGTAGAGCCGGCCGAGATACTCGCCGATCATGCCGAGCACGAACATCTGCACGGCGCCGAGCACGACCACCACCAGCATCAATGAGGTCCAGCCCTGGATGGCGCTGCCGGTGAAGAAGCCGACGGCGATATAGCCGACCAGGAGCACCGAGGCCGCGACCAGCCAGAGGCCGATATGACTCGCCATGCGCAGCGGCGCGGTCGAGAAGCCGGTGACCGCGTCGAGGGCGAAGCGGACCATCTTCGACAGGGGATATTTGCTCTGCCCCGCATGCCGCTCGGCGCGGTCGTAGGCGATCGGCACCTGCCGGAAGCCGACCCAGGCGACCATTCCGCGGATGAAGCGCGCCTGCTCGGGCAGACTGAGCAGCGCGTCGAGCGCGCGCCGGCTCATCAGCCGGAAGTCGCCCGTGTCGCGGGGGATCTCGATTTCGGCGAGCCGCGACAGCAGCCGGTAGAAAAGCTTGGCGGTGCCGCGCTTGAACGCCGTCTCCCCCGCCCGCGCCCGCCGCACCGCATAGACCACGTCGGCGCGCTGGCGCTCCATCTCGGCCAGCATCGGCGAGAGCAGTTCGGGAGGATCCTGGAGGTCGGCGTCGATGATCAGGATCCGGGCGCCCGAGCAGAGATCGAGCCCGGCGGTCAAAGCGAGCTGGTGGCCGTGGTTGCGCGAAAGGTTGATCGCCACCAGTCGCGGGTCCTGCGCCGACAGCGCCCGCATCATCTCCCAGCTTCGGTCGCGCGAGCCGTCGTTGACGAGGACGATCTCATAATCCTCGCCGGCGGCGGCGCGCGCCGCCGCCGTCAGCCGCCCGTGAAGCTCGGCCAGGCAGGCTTCCTCGTTGTAGCAGGGCACGACGATGGAAAGGGCGGGCGCGGTCATTCGGGTTCCTGGACGACGATCGGGTTCGGATCGGCGACCCGATACAGCACGCTCGTGCCATTTTGCCAGACCGGCTGCAGCCCTCGAAGCAGCGCCGGATCGGGCTTTGTCGGCATGCTGATCAGCCAGACATGGTCGAACTTGTCGCGCGGGAACATGGCCAGCGACTCATCGAGGGTCAGCCAGCGCTCGCCGCGGCAGGGGCGGGCGAGCACCTGCTGCGAAGGATCGCGCGAGAACCAGCTGTTCTCGGGATAGCGGGCGGTGAGCAGCTGGGCGCCGCTCATCGACCATTGGTCGTTGGAGAAGGCGTCGCGGCGGACGAGGGCGATGGCGGGGAGATGCTCGAGCCGGGTCTGCGCCCAGTCCTTGTTGCATTTGACCCCGACGAAGGAGACCACCCGCGCGCCCCGCGGGATGTGATCGACCGCCGCGAGCTCGCGGTCGTAATCGCGGTCGTACATCCAGAAGCTGACCGTATTGCCGGCGAGGCGGGCGCCGGCGAAGAGCAGCCCGGCGACCGCGAAGAAGGTTCCGGCGCGGCCGGCCCAGGCGGGGCGGTAGCGGATGGCGATCACCGCGGTCGCGATGACGAACGGGGCGAGCCGCATGTCGGCATAATTGGAGCCGAAGACGATTCGCGGCAGGCAGACGTAGACGATGGCGAGGAAGATGGCCGAGGCGGCGAGGTTGCGCGAATATTCGAGCCGCTTCCACCACAGCAGGCCGACGAGGAGGACCAGCCCGATCACCGCCAGAGCCGCCTCGTCCCACCAATACCAGCGGTCGCGGAGCGCCATCACGATCCACTCCTTCTTCAGCCGCCAGTTGAACCAGACGGAGGTCTCGCCGCCCACCGCTCCGCTGCGCCAGAGCAGCATCAGCAGCAAGGGGGGGGCGAGGGCGAGGCAGTGAAGGCCGGTGTTGAACCCGGCCTTCCAGATCGGCCGCTTGAGATCGACCTGGCGAACCAGCTCGGCGGAGAAGGCCATCACGCCCAGCGTCCCCCAGCCGAAGGCGTGGCAGACCCAGAGCAGGATCGAGATCGGAACGAACAGCCCGGCGCGCAGCTTCAGCCGCCCGAGCCGGGCGAGCCTCAGCCAGAAGGCGAAGGCGAGGAAGGCCAGCGCCATCGACAGCGCGAAATTGACGAAGCCGAACAGGAAGGGGAAGCTGTAGGTCAGCGGCAGAGCGAAATAGGCGGTCGGCGGGATTCGGCCGTGGACCTCGCGCGCGACCCACAGGAACCCGGCCGCCGTCATCACCGGGATGGCGATCGTGATCAGCTTCACCGCCGGCTCGAGCCCGATCAGTGCGGCGAGCGGCACGACCAGCAGGTCGACTCCGAGATTGCCGATCAGCGCCCATTCGAAATCGTAGAAGGTCCGGAGGAGAGGCGAGCCGCCAATCTCCATCTGCACATGGTAGCGCCCCATATGGCCGGGGAGGTCGACCAGCGGCGGCACGTCGGGCCACAGCAGAGGCACCGCACAGGCGAGGACGAGCGCGAGCGCGTACCAGCGCTGCTCCCACCAGCGCTGCGGCTGAGCCGATACGGGGTCGGTCGAAAGCGTCAAATCGAGTGGCTCACCGGCTGGAAAGGCCCCTCCGGCCTTTCTGGACGCGCACAAACAACAACGCCTTCACCGGCGCAAGGCCCGGGCCTATGAAGGGCGCGGTAACCAAAAGCAAACCGGCGCCCCCTAAGGCGGGCGCCATGGCCGTCAATCTCACCGGAAGCGGGACGCAAGTGCTCGGGCTGCTCAACACCCAAGGCGTCAGGGGCCAGATGGTGCGCTACGGGATCAGCGGCGCCTTTCTCGCTTTCTTCTATTCGGCCGTCTACTGGCTGCTCGCCGAGCGGGCCGGAATCCCCGCCCTCGTCGCCAACACCGCCGCTTTCCTCGTCTCGCTCGCCGCCGGCTGGCTGATCCATTCGCGCTGGAGCTTCCGCGGCCACGGCTCAGGCGAGCGAAGCGGCCTCGCCTACGGCCGCTATTTCATCGTCAACGTCGCCGCCTACGGGCTCAACAGCTTCTGGGTCTGGCTGATCGTCATCCGCTCGGGCGGCTCCGTCGCCCTCTCCATCGTCCCGATCCTCGGAGTCACCCCCTGGATCTGCTTCTGGATCAACCGCCGCTGGACCTTCGCCTAGGCCTCAACCAGCGCTCGCGCGACTGCCCGGGGCGCCATGGCTGCTCGTCTACCGCCCCTCTAGCGTTCATCTCGGCGCTCCGTGGGCGTGCCGGCTTGGCGGCGCCGGGCCAGCATCCGGTCGAGCTCCCTGCGATCGAGGACCCGCCCGCCCAGGATCACCGCCTCGATCGTCTGAGCGTTCCGGATGGCAACAAGAGGATCCGCCCTGAGCAGAACCAGATCCGCCCGCATCCCCTCCTCGACGGATCCGGTTTCGGCAGACCGGCCCAGGAACTCGGCGGCGTTAATCGTCGCCGATTGAAGCGCCTGCAGCGGGCTGAGGCCGGCGCGGTTCAGCCATTCCAGTTCGTCATGGAGGCAGAACCCCGGCACCAGACCGTCGCAACCGGCAAGGAACCTCGTGCCTGTGGCAAGCAGGTCCGGGACGGCACGGAGATTTTGCTCATTCTGGCGCCGGAGATACGCCAGAAACCGAGCGTTCACCTTGGCGGATTCTCTGTTGCCTCGCCAAAGCTCGAGAAGCTCGGGCGTCGCATATTCGCCGTGCGGTATCGTGCCTTCCGCGAACATCCGCGGCATGGAATTGTAGAGGGCGAGCGTCGGCGTCTGCATCACCTTGTGCCGGGCAAGCAACTCAAAGCGGGAGCGGCAAGAGGCAAGGCTGTACGGCTGGCGGTCCGCACAGCCCTGGTGGATCCGGCCGTTCGCCAGGTGCTCGATGCTCCGCATGCCCGCCTCGACAGCCTCCTCTATCGAGACTGCCGCCGGAACGTGCCCTGCAACCGGAAGACGCCGGGCTCCTGCTTCCTTTGCTATCGCAAAAAATGAGTCACGCGGCGTGGAGTCGTGAACTTTGATGAAGTCGACGCCCCGCCGCGCGAGATCGGAAACCGCGTTGCGCGCATCGCTTGCACTGCGAACGGTGCGCCGAAATGGCCACTCCGGCGGAGCCGCGTCCAATATCGGACCCGCGGCGACGATCGTGGGGCCCCGCAACTCTCCACGACGCACCCGCTCCCGAAGGTCGAGGATGAACCCTGCCTCTGAGCCCATGTCACGAGTGCCGAGCACCCCATTCGCAAGGTAAAGATCCATCGATCCCGCACCCAGGGGCTCGTTGTGCGAGTGCATGTCCCAGAGGCCGGGGATCAGGAAGAGGCCTCGCCCATCGAGCACGGCCGCGCCTTTCGGAGCGATCGCGCGGGTCGTGATTCGGGAGATTCTTCCCCCGGCGATCAGGACGCTCCTGTTCGGCAGCCTGTTGCCGGTTCGGACGTCCACGACGGTGATCCCAGTGATGACCAGCTGATCGGAATCCCCGGCTGCTCGCGCGACACCCTGTTGCCGACCGCACCCCGACGCCAGGAATGCGAAGCAGGCGAGCAGAAGGAGGAGGCCTCCCGCGCGCCCGGCACGCCAGCGGCCATGAGGAGCGATGGGGGCCGCAGCCGCGACCTGGCTCAAGATTGAAGTGTACATGAGGCCGCGGCTAGCGCGGCCGGCATCCCCATGTCGTCCAGACTCCGGAAAAATTAATTCGTGGACCGCGGATTCGGGATTCCAGCGGCGGACACCTGGTATCTGCGCCGCCATTCGGCGGGGGCGCAGCCGGCATGACGCTTGAACGCTTCATAGAAGGCGCTTTTGGAGCCGAAGCCTGCGTCCATGCCCAGCGTGAGAAGCGGGGTGTCGTCGTGCTGCGGCAGTGCCGCCAGGCGCTGGACTTCACGGACCCGCGCCGCGCTCACCGCATCGAAGAAGTTCGTGCAATCGTGACGAAACGCGCGGCCGAGACGCTCCGGCGCCCAGCCGAGCAGCTCGGCCAGGGCCTGAACGGTGAGCCGCGGGTCCAGGAACGGCTTTTTCGCCTCCATCACGGCCGCCAGGCGGCGTGAGTCCTCGGCCGGCTCCGCTTCATAGGCCGAGGGCGGCTGCCGCCCCTGCTTCCCGCCCACGAAGATGCCGGCACGAACGAAGCCGTGGTACCCGACGAAGGCGACCGTTCCGGCTTGGGCCGCCAGGGCGAAAACGATCTGCAGGTGCGGCGCCCAGCCGGCCGCGAACCAGCCCAGCTGGATCAGCATCAGGAACAGTGCGGCGGCAAGGGTGCAGCATGCCCAAATCGCCACCCAACCTTGCGCCGGCACGAAGTCCGCGCGTCTTCTGCCGCGTCCGATATTGTGGCGAGGCCGGCGGACCAATATCGCCAGCGGGTAGGCTGCGACGATTGCAATCGCCAGCAGCGGCGCCCCCAGCAGCCACCGCGGTGCTTCGTCCGCGACGATTCCTCCGCTGAGCGGGTCGACGGATCCGGCGGCGGCGAACGGAGCGAGCAGGAGGACGGCCACGGACGCCGCGGACGCCGTATGCAACCTCCACCGTCGCCGCAGATTGAAGAGTTCCGCGGCAAACAGGAACTGGCAGGGCGCGCTGAGGAAAAGCACGAACTGCCCCATCAGGAGGACCGGGACGGCGACACTGTCCGGCACCAGCCCGGCAGTTCCGATCGATCCGAAGAAAATCAGCTGACACGCGAGCCAGCTGAACAACCATTTGTCAGCGGGAGCGGCGGGCTTCTTGGTGAGCAGAACCGCCATGAAGAACAGGCTGAGGGCGCCGCCGGCCGCCGCGAATGAGCTAACCACACCTTATCCCGCCAGTTCGCTGGAGCGCCCGCGGCGCCCGAGACCACTCCGCTTTCTCGTTACCCGTGGACGGCCTCCTCCGCAACGATGGCCCTGTACGCCGCGAGCGGTCGCGTTCCGGAGGTGCTCATGAAGCCCTTGGTACAAAAGCCGGCCCGGCCTCAGGCTCCGATCGGGCCACGAAATGTACACTGTCCCGGTTTCGTCCCAAGTCTGCGCTTGACCCGGCACCCGTCTTCTTTCGACGCGAAGCTCGGTGGGAAGATCGACCCAGGGCCGAGCCCGGCGGTGACGGCCGCCCCGGCAACATGGTTACTCTTGGTTAACCCTTTTCTTTTAGCTCTTCCTTACAAGAACAAGAGGGGGGAAGCGGATGCGGGAGGACTTCAAGCTGGACGTGGCGGGAGCGGCCGAGGCCGATCCCAGCGCGCTCGTCCAGCTCGAGCGGGAGCTCAGCCTCGCGCCGCCGGCGCCGCTCCGCCGCCACGTTCCGCTTCTGCTCTACGGAGCGCTCGCTTTCTGCCTCGGCATCGCCATGTACCTGGCGGGCGTGCTGATGGTCTTCCCGCGCTACCTGCTCGGCCTCAACGCCGCGCTCGAGCCGGTCAGCGAATGGATGGTCTGGTATAGCGGCGTGCCGATCGTCGCCGGCCTCGGCCTCGCCCTCACCGACCTTCTCCTCTTCCTCGAGCGCAAGAAGCCCGGGACGCCGCTTCGCTACGAGCCGCTGGCCAATCGCAACGTCACCGTCGCGCTCACCGCCTACAATGACGAGCAGAGCATCGCCGCGGCCGTCGAGGACTTCCGGTCCCATCCGCTGGTCCGCCGGGTCATCGTCGTCAGCAACAACAGCAGCGACCGCACGTTCGAGCGCGCCGAGGCCGCCGGCGCCCTCACCTTCAACGAGCTTCAGCCCGGCTATGGCCGCTGCGTCTTCCGCTGCCTCACCGAGGCCGCCAGGTTCGAGGACACCGATCTCGTCGTGCTCTGCGAAGGCGATCTCACCTTCCGCGCCTACGACATCGAGAAGCTGCTCGCTTATGCGCCGCACAGCGACATCGTCAACGGCACTCGCACCGCCGAGCCGCTTCGCCAGAAGGTCACCCAGCTCAGCACCTTCATGTATTACGGCAACGTCTTCGTCGGGAAGCTGCTCGAGGCCAAGCATCTCGGCCGGGGCACGATCACCGACGTCGGAACCACCTACAAGCTGTGCCGCCGCGACAAGCTGCTGGCGCTGCTTCCCAGGCTCGACCCTTCCGTCAACCTCGAGTTCAACGCGCATTTCCTCGACACCGCGCTCGGCCAGGGGCAGGTGCTGGTCGAATGCCCGATCACCTTCCACCAGCGGGTCGGGGTCAGCAAGGGCGGCAACATCAACAATCTGCGCGGCCTCTCCGTCGGCCTCCGCATGATCCGCGGCCTCGTCTTCGGCTGGAAGGGCGGCCGATGAGCTCGGGCTATCACGATTCCCGCCTCGCCCACGACGCTCGCCGCGACACGGTGTGGAAGGCGCTCTGGCGCTATTATTTCCGCGGGATCGTGCCCGCCGACGGCTGCGTTCTCGACATGGGCTGCGGCTACGGCGAGTTCATCAACAACGTCGTCGCCCGCCGCCGCATCGGCCTCGACAGCTGGGGCGGGATTAGCGAGCACCTCGCCCCGGGCGTCGAACCGGTGGTGAGCAACGTCACCGATCTTGGCGGAATCGAGGACGGCAGCGTCGACTTCGCCTTCGCCAGCAACCTGTTCGAGCATATCCCGCAGGCCGACTTCGTCCGGGTGCTGGAGCAGCTCCGGAGCAAGCTGTCGGAGCGGGGAACGCTGACCCTCCTCCAGCCCAATTACCGCTACGCGGCTCGCGAATATTTCGACGACTACACCCATGTCGCCGTCTATTCCCATGTCAGCCTGGCCGATTTCCTCGCCGCCAACGGCTATGAGGTGCTGGAGGTGCGGCCCCGCTTCCTGCCGCTGACCGTCAAGTCGCGGCTGCCGGTGTCGCCCCTGCTGATCGGCCTCTACCTTCGCTCGCCGTTCAAGCCGATGGGCAAGCAGATGCTGCTCCGGGCAAGGCCGCGCCGCAAATGAGCGCCGAGCAGCCGATCGTGGCCGCCGCGGCCGACCGCGGCCGCCGCTACGCCGTCGCCGCGATCGTCTTCGCGCTGGCCGCCCTGGCCTTCGGAGCCGTCCGCCTGTTCGCCGCCGGCGACGCCGCGATCCGCTTCCCCTGGGAACTGGACTATGGCGAGGGCATCGTCTGGGAGCAGATGCGGCTGATGCTGGCGGGCCGCGGCTACGGACCGATCGACGGCCTTCCGGCCATCGTCTTCCATTATCCCCCGCTGTTCCACATGGCGACCGCGGCCATGGCCGCCGCGACGGGGCTCGATCCGCTCGCGGCGGGCCGGCTGGTGTCGCTTTCCTCGACCCTCGTGACCGCAATCTTCGCCGGCCTGATCGCGGCGAAGGCGGTTCGGACGGAGGCCTCGGCGGCCGCCGCCGGGCTGTGCGGCATGGTCGGCGGCCTCGCTTTGTTCAGCCTGTGGCCGGTCGTCCACTGGGCGCCGCTCATGCGGGTCGACATGCTCGCGACGGCGCTGAGCTTCGCGGGCGTCTACGCCGCGATTCACGCGCTGCGGCGGCCGAAGCTGATCCTGCTCGCCGCCGCCTGCTTCGTCGCCGCCGTCTACACCAAGCAGACTTCGATCGTCGCCCCGGCCGCCGTCTTCCTCACCTTCCTTCTCCTCCGGCCCCGGCTCGCCTGGGCCTGCGCGGCGGGGTGCGTGGTCCTCGGGCTGGCCGTGCTCGGGGCGCTGGCCTGGACCACCGACGGAGGCTTCATCCGCCACATCTTCCTCTACAACGTGAACCGCTTCGAAGCCTGGCGCCTGATGCTGTTCCTGGACATCGTCCTCGGCCATGCCTTCTATTTCGCCGTGCTCGCGATCGGCCTCGCCGCGCGCCTCCGGGCGAGGCTGCCGCTCTACCGCGGCTGCGCCGACGCCGCCGCCCTGCGCGAGCGGCTCGCCCCGGCGCCCGCCGACTCCCTGCTTCTCCTCGTCCTCGTCTACGCGCTGCTGGCGGGACTGATGACTCTCACCGTCGCCAAATCCGGCTCCAACGTGAACTATTTCGTCGAGTGGATGGCGGTGCTGGCGATCCTCCTCGGAATCCTGGTCCGGGACGCCGCCGCGGCCGCCCTGGGCGTCGCTTCGGGCGCGGGATCGAAGCGCCTGTTCGCCCAGCCGGCTCTGCTGCCGCTGCTCATCGGCCTCCAGGCGCTGACGCTCGCCTCGCCGCCCGGCCGCGCCGAGATCGGTGCGCCGTCTCGGGTCGCGGAGCTCGAGATACTGAGCGCGATGGTGCGCGAGGCCGATCGGCCGGTCATCTCGGACGACATGGTCCTGCTCCGCCGCTCGGGCGTGCCGGTGCAGTGGGAGCCCGCCATTTTCGCCGAGCTCGCCAGCACCGGCGTCTGGGACGAACGCGGCTTCGTGGCCCGCATCCGCGCCCGCCAGTTCGCCTTCTTCGTCACCGCCGGGACCCGGGGCCAGCGGCTCTTCGACAGCCGCTACAACCCCGCCGTGGCCGAAGCGGTCGCCGCCGCCTATCCGGTGCGCCGAAAGCTCGCCGGCTTCACCGTCCATCTGCCCGCGGGAGGGGCGAAGTGAGCGAGATCCGGACCAGGCCCGCAATCGATCACGAGCCGGTGAGGCAGGCCCTGCTCGGCGGGGTGCTCTTCATCTTCTGCGCCTCGCTGATCCTGCCGCCGCTGCTGAGCATGCGGCTCCACGGCAGCTTCTATGCCGGGCCGATGGCGGTGCTCGGGCCGTTCGCGCTCCTGATTCCCTATTTGGGCTGGCGGCGGATGGATCGATTCAAGGCGGCCATCGAGCTGTTCCTTCTGGCATTCCTGACCTCGATCGCCGTACTCGCACTCACTTATGCCGCGATGCGGCTCCGCTTCCCGCTGGCGGATTCCGCTTTGGCCGCCGCCGACGCGATGATCGGCTATCACAGCCCGAGCGTCGTCGCCTGGCTGGAAACGCAGCCGCTTCTCGCCCGGATCCTGGGTTCGACCTACGGGAGCTTCTTCCCCCAGCTGCTGCTGCTCCCGGTCCTGCTCTGCATCTCCGGCCACGTCGCGAGGGGCTATGGCATGATCCTGGGCTATCTGTTGCTCGGCATCTTCGGCTCGGTGATCTGCGCCTTCTTCCCGTCGGAAGGCGCCTATGTCTATTACGGCTTGGCCGCCGAGGATTTCCGCGGCGTCAATCCCAAGATGGGCTATCTCTTCCTGGACAGCTTCCACGCCGTCCGCGACGATCCCGTCTTCACGCTCGAGCTCGGCAAGGCCGCCGGCATCGTCACTTTCCCGTCCGGCCATGCCGGAGCCGCTATCCTGTGCGCCTGGGCCGCCTGGGGGTGGCGCTGGCTGCGCTGGCCGTTCCTGATCCTCAACCTGTGCATGTATCTTTCCGCTCTCTCGCACGGCGCCCATTATCTGGTCGACGTCGTCGGCGGGACGGTCGTGGCCTTGCTGTCGATCCGGATCGTCTCCATCGCCATGGAGGGCCGATGGTCCCTGCTGGTCGAGGCGACTCGCCGGCGGTTCCCGACCGAACCGGCCTGATCTCGTTCAAGCGGCAGAAAGCCAATAAGTATAAAGGCTTGGACAGGGGCCGAGAGGCCTTTGCTTACAGGAGTATGTCATGAAATCCTTGTTCTTCCTCGGTGTGGCCGCGCTGGCCGCGACCCCCGTATTCGCCCAGGCCGGCGACGGCCGCGGCCGTTTCGCCCAGCCGCAAACCCGAGCCGACGTCCAGGCGCGGGTCCAGGCGCGCTTCGCCCGCGCCGATTCGAACCGCGACGGCTTCGTCACCCAGGACGAGGTCCGCGCCCGCGCCGAGGCCCGCCGGGCGCAGCGGCAGGAGCGCCGAGGCGAGCGCCGCGAGCAGCGCTTCGAGCGGCTCGACGCCAACAATGACGGAATGATCAGCCGCGCCGAGTTCGAGGCGCCCCGGGCCGATCGCGGCGAGCGACGGGCTGTCCGCGGAGAGCGGCGCGGTCAGCGCTTCACCCATCGCGGCGGCCGCGGCGGCGGCATGATGGCCCGCTTCGGCGGCCGGGCCTTTGCCATGATGGACCTGAACCGCGACGGCCGGGTCGCGCTCGCGGAGGCGCAGCGCGCCGCGCTGCAGCGCTTCGACCGGGTCGACTCCAACCGCGACGGAACGATCACCCTCGACGAGCGCCAGGCGGTGCGGGCGGCACGGCAGGAGCGCCGCCAGGACCAGGACGACTGAGCTCGCTCTGCGAAATGAGAAGGGCCGGAGCATCGCCGCTCCGGCCCTTTTTCTATGCGGTCACTCCGCCGCGAGATGCCATTGCGGCGGCTCTTCCATCTCGCGCAGCCGCGCCGATTCCTCGTACATATAGTCGCGTGTCATCGGGATGGCGTCACGGCGCTTCACATACTGGATCTGCCAGTTGACCATTCCGCCATAGCGGAACGCGGCCTCGGCGCCGGCGAGGTAGAACAGCCACATCCGGTAGAAACGCTCGTCGTAGAGCGAGATGATCTCGTCCTTGTTCATGACGGTGCGGTTGTACCATTCCGCCAGGGTCGGCGCGTAGTGGAAGCGCATCGCCTCGACGTCGGTGACGATCAGCCGGTGCTTCTCGGCCTGGGTGACAAGCTCCGACAAGGCCGGAATGTAGCCGCCCGGGAAGATGTACTTCCGCGTCCATTTGTCGGTGACTCCGGGCTCGCCCATCCGCCCGCAGCAATGGGAGACCATGACTCCGTCGTCCTTCAGCAGCCGGCGCATATGCTCGAAGAAGCCCGGATAATGCGGCGTTCCGAGATGCTCGATCAGGCCGACGTTGCTGATCCGGTCGAACTGGCCCTGGACGTCGCGATAGTCGAGCAGCTCGAACTTGACCTTGTCCGACACGCCGGCTTCCCGGGCGCGCTCGTTCGAGAAGTCGACCTGATCCGGTGCGAGGGCGACTCCGAGCACTTCGACGCCGTACATGCGGTGAAGATAGAGGGCGAAGCCGCCCCAGCCGCAGCCGACGTCGAGCACCTTCATTCCGGGTTTCAGGTACATTTTCGAGGCGATGTGCGCCTTCTTGTCGAGCTGGGCCTTCTCGAGGCTGTTCGACAGGTCGCGATAATAGGCCATCGTATATTGCCGGTCCTCGTCGAGGAACAGCTCGAACAGGCGCCGGGTGAGGTTGTAGGTATGCTCCGCATTGTGCCTGGAGCGCGTCTTCCAGTTGATCTGGTCGAGGCGTCCGGCGATCCGGCCGATGGCCTTTCGGACCGGCCCCCGCGGCTTCAGGTCGCCCTGCCGCTCGACGGGCGCGTTGTAGCGGATGAGGAGCACGAGGTCGCGCAGGTCGCCCTGCTCGATGACCATCCGGCCGTCCATGAAGACCTCGCCGGCGCCGACTCGAGGATCCTTGATGATATGGCCGGCGGCGCCTCGATCGGTGAAGCGGACCCGGACCGGGCCGTGCGGGGCCGGTCCGCCGTCGCCATAATGATATTCCTTGCCGTCATGGTCGATGACGGTGAGATCGCCCTTCTGGACGACCTTCTTGAGCATCTTGTCGAGCAGCCACATCGTTTTCAGTCCCCGAAAATTTCCGGCAATGAGCATGGCTGAGGCGGGCGGGTCAAGACCGCGGCCGCGCTACCCCTGTCCCTTCGGGGGAGAGGGACAATGGCGCCTACCGCGTCGGCGGCGGCCCCTGTTTCTCCCTCAGCCGGGCTTCGTCTTTCAGCATGTAGTCGCGCGTCATCGGCGCGGCGTAGCGGCTGCGCAGATATTGGAGCTGGTAGACGACCATCGCTCCGTCGGTGAACATCGTCATCGAGGCCGCCAGGTAGAACAGATAGAGCCGGTAGAAGCGCTCGTCGTACATCGCGACGATTTCGTCATGCCTGGTCTTGAACGTCTCGTACCAGGCGCGCAGCGTGTAGACGTAATGGAGGCGAAGCGCCTCGCAATCCGCCATGATCAGCCGCTCGCGCTCGCTCGCCGAGACGATCTCCGACAAGGCCGGCAGATAGCCCCCCGGGAAGATATATTTCTGCATGAAGCGGTCGGTTGTGCCCGGCTTGCCCATCCGCCCCATCGTGTGCACCAGCGCCGCGCCCTCCGGGTGGAGCAGCTCACGTACCTTGCGGAAGAAGATCGGGAAATGGGCGGTGCCGAGATGCTCGAACATGCCGATCGAGACGATCCGGTCGAACACTCCGGTGACGTCGCGATAGTCGCACAGCTCGAACTTGACCCGGTCCGAAACCCCGGCCTCCTCGGCGCGCTGCCGGGCCACCGCCAGCTGCTCCTTGGACAGCGTCACTCCGAGCACGTCGACGTCAGCGACGCGGTTCAGATAGAGCGCGAGGCCGCCCCACCCGCAGCCGATGTCGAGCACCTTCTGCCCCGGCTTCAGGAGCATCTTCGAGGCGATATGCGCCTTCTTGTCGAGCTGGGCCTGCTCGATGCTGTTCTTCGGGTCGGTGAAATAGGCGCAGCTGTACTGCATGTCCGGGTCGAGGAAGAGCCGGTAGAGGTCGTTGCCGATGTCGTAATGGTGCTGGACGTTCCTGAGCGAGCGCGACCTGGTGTTGAGCGTGCTGAGCAGGTGGCGGAGCCTGCCGGTCTTCTTCAGGAACTCGTTGGGCCGGGTCCGCTCCTCCCAGCGCCGGTTGCGGCGGATGATGAGGATGAGGTCGATGATCTCGCCCTGCTCAAGCCGCAGCCGGTCGTCCATATAGGTCTCGACGGTGCCGAGCGTCGGGTCGCGGGCGATCTGAAGCGCGACCCGGCGGTCCATGAGGCGGACGGTGACCGGCTTGAGCTCCGGGTCGGGCGAGCCGAACCGGTGGGTCTTGCCGTTATGGGTGATGATCGTGAGCTCACCTTTCTTGATGAGCCCGGGAAGCATCTTGTCGAGTAGCCGCATGGCCGCGCACAATAACCGCATGTCGGATGAGCGCAACTCCGTCGCCGAAGCCGTGCTGGGGCGCCGTTCGACCCGGGCGTTCCTGCCTCGCCCGGTCGAGCGGACGCTGATCGAGACGCTACTCGAGACCGCCGCGCTGGCGCCTTCGGGGGGCAACCTCCAGCCCTGGCAGGTCGATATCCTGACCGGCGAGCCGCTGGCGGCGCTGAAGGCCGCGGCGCTGGCGGCGCTCGGCGCGGATCGAGCGGCCATGGAGCTGACCGTCTATCCCTCTCCGCTCCCCGATCCCTACCGGGCCCGCCGGTACCGCAGCGGCGAAGCCCTGTACGAAACCATCGGCATAGCTCGCGAGGACAAGCCGGCGCGGCTGGCCCAGTTCGCTCGCAATTTCGACGCGTTCGGGGCGCCGGTGCTCCTCTTCTTCTCGATCGACCGCATCTTCGACCGCCCGCAATGGGCGCATCTGGGCATGTTCATGCAGAACCTGATGCTGCTCGCCCACGAAAGCGGACTTGCCACCTGCCCGCAGGAGGCGTGGGCGGCGGTGCACGGGACCGTCGCCGAGCATATCGAGCTGCCCGCCCAGCGGATCCTCTACTGCGGCATGGCCCTCGGCTATGCCGACCCGGAGGCGCCGATCAACTCGCTTCGGACGGAGCGGGAGCCGGTCGAGGCCTTCGCGAGGTTCAGAGGGTTCTGAATCCTCTTGCCTCCCATGCCGAGCATGGGGAGCGGGACCGCCGAAGGTGGTGGAGGGGTGATCTGGCGAGGCCTTTGTAGGTCACCCCTCCACCACCCCACCGATTTCGCCGGCAGGGAGGCAAAGGGTCGCCAGCGCCGCTCCCAGCTCCGCCGTCCTGAAGGGCTTTTGCAGGATCGGCCGGCCGCGGAATCGTTCCTCGATTCCGGCGCGGCCGTAGCCGGTCGCGAAGAGGAAGGGGATTCCGCGCTCGACCAGCAGGTCGGCGACCGCGAAGCTGGGCTCGCCGGCGAGGTTGACGTCGAGCATGGCCGCGTCGAACCGGCTCTCGCCGGCCAGGGCCAGCGCCGGGGCGAGGCGGCTCGCCAGCCCGGCCACTTCGTGGCCGAGCTCGAGCAGCATGTCCTCGATGTTCATCGCCACCAGCATCTCGTCCTCGACGACCAGGATCCGGAGGCGGCGATCAGCCAAGCGCACGCTCCGGCGCCCGGATCGCCGCGAGCGACGCTTCTATCTCGCATCTGAGGCCGGACGTGTCGAAATGCAGGGCCGCGGAGCCGCCGAGATCGGCCGCCAGCCCGCGCTCGATCAGCCGCGAGCCGAAGCCGCGGCGGCTCGGCGGCTCGACGGGAGGACCGCCGCTCTCCCGCCATTCGAGGCGCAGCCGGTCCCCGCTCTGGCTCCAGTGGATGGCGATCCGGCCCCCCTCGACCGAAAGGGCGCCATATTTGGCCGCGTTGGTGCCGAGCTCGTGAAGCGCCATCGCCAATGCGAGCGCCGCGCGCGGGGCCAGCCGGAGCGGCTCGCCGCGGACGTCGAACCGCCCCGCCTCGCCGGCGAGATGCTCGACGGCATCGTCGACCACCCGCTCCAGCGAGGCGCCGCCCCAATTCTCCTCGGTGAGCAGGTTATGGGCGGCGGAAAGCGCCATCAGCCGAGCCTCGAACCGCGCCCTCGCCTCGGCCAGCGAGACCTCGCCGCGCAGCGTCTGGAAGGCGATGCCCTGGACGCTGGCCAGGGTGTTCTTCACCCGGTGGTTGAGCTCGTTGATGAGCAGGCGCTGATGCTCCTCGGCCACCTTGCGCTCGTGGACGTCCTCGGTGGAGCCGTACCAAAGGCAGATCTCGCCGTCGTCGCCGCGGCGCGGGAAGGCGCGCGACCGGGCCCAGCGGTAGCCGCCGTCGCGCATCCGAACGCGGTGCTCGATGTCGTAGGGCTCGCCGCCGGCGACGCTCCGGCTCCAGGCGTCGAGGCTGGGCCGGCGGTCCTCCGGGTGGATCGCCTCGATCCAGCTGCCGCCGAGGCCGCTCGTCCCGGTCCACACGTTCCAGCGGTTGGCGACTCGGTTGAGCTGCCCGTCGGGCAGCGCCGTCCAGGTCACCTGCGGGTTGAGCTCGACGGTGTGGCGGTAATGATCCTCGCTCTCGACCAGCGACTGCTCGGCCCGGGCACGCTCGACCGCCGCCCAGCTCCGCTCGGCGACGTCGCGGGCGATCGCCGCGTCCGACCTCTTCCACAGGCGCGGCCGGGGCTCGTGCACGTAGAGCAGGGCCTTCAGCCCTCCCTCCCGCACCAGCGGTACGGTGATCAGCGCCCGCACTCCGGCCGCCTCCCAGGCGGCGGTGCGGTCGGCCGAGCCGAGCGGCAGCTGGCGGATGTCCGGAATGGCGAGCATCTGGCCGGCGCGGAACAGGCCGAGCGCCGCCTCGCCGAAGCTCGCGATGGAAGTGCTCTGGCCGGCGAGGCTGGGCACCGCCGGATCGCGCGTCCAGTCGCGCCGGACGAAGGCCAGGCCCTGGGCCTCGTCGATATCGGCCCAGCCGACCCGCGCGGTGCCGAGATAGGAACCGAGCAGCTCGACCGCCGCCTGCTTGGCCTCCTCGGGATCTTGGATGCCGCGAAGGCGGTCGGCGAGGCTCACCTGGAAGAACAGCCGGCGCTCCACCGTCACCGTCTTGGTCACCTCGTTGGCCTGGTTGAGCAGGCCGACCACGTTGCCGCACTCGTCGACGACCGGCACGAGGTGGCAATTCCAGTAGGTCTCCTCCTCGACTCCGCCGCGCACCAGCCGCACCGGCTGCTCCTGGACGAACGCCCCTTCGCCCCGCTCTTCCACCTGCTCGACCAACGGCGCGGCCAGAGGCCAGAGCGAATTGGCGACCAGGGGCGCGGGTACGCCGAGAGCCGGTTCTCCGCCGACCAGCCGCGTCCAGGCCTGGTTATGCAAGAGGATGCGCTCGGGACCCCAATAGAGCGCGGTGGCGAGGGGCGAGCGCAGGCAGAGCTCGGCCGCGAAGGCGAGGCTCGGCGGCCAGCTTTCACGGGGGCCGAACGGAGTCCGGGCCCAGTCGCCGCCCCGCAAGCTCCCGCCCATCGGAGCGTCGGCCGCCGGCACAGGCGAGGGTGAAGCCATGAACGTCCTTTCGTCGAAGCGCGCCCGTGATAGCGGCAGTGGGCGCGCCGCACAAAGCCTTGAAAAACAATGATCGGGGGGCGAATGCCGGCCCTGCCGTCATTGCGAGCAGCCGGTCGACGCCGGTGACTTATCCGGCCGGATACGCCCTGGTTATTTCGACAGTGCGAAATCCACCCTTATCTGCACCTGGCGGGTGCTGACGCCCGGCTGCACCGGCGGCTGCGCCGACACAGGCGCGACGTTGCGGACCTGGAGGTCGGCCGCCATGGCCTCCTCGGGCGGGGGCCAGGGACCGCCGCCGCCCTCGCCGGAGTCGCGTATCGCCAGCACCCGCGCCACCTTGAGCCCCGCCGCCTGGGCATAGGATTCCGCCCGAGCCCGGGCCGCTCGATAGGCGGCGGCGTAAGCGGAACGGGCGGCGTTCTCGGGATCCGATACCCGCAGATTCGGGCCCGAAAGCACGTTCGCGCCGGCTTCGGTGATGGCCGCCAGCGCCTCGCCCGCCCGCTTGATGTCGCGCACCTTGATGTCGATGAGATTGTTGGCCTGGAAGCGGCCGCGATTGGGGCCGTAATCGATCCGCGAAAGGGTGATCGAGCGGGTCTGGAGGTCGTCCTCCTTCACCCCGAGCCGCCGCAGGGCGGCGGCCACCTTGTTGATCGTCGCGCTGTTCCGGGCGCTCGCCTCGCGCGAAGTCGAAGCGATCGTGTCGACGCCGACCGTGAAGCGGGCCTCGTCGGGCCGAGTGTCGGCCCGTCCGGTGGCCGAGACCTGAACCAGGACCTCCTCCCGATCGACTCCGCGCGGATCGGGCTCGGTCTTGCCGCAGGCACCCAGAGCGAGAGCCAGAGCCAAGGTCGGAAACAGGTTGCGCATGGCGCTTCTCCAGCTGTTTGGCTCGATATAACATCACTTCACCGTGGCGCGCCAGTCTGGCCGCCAGACCCCTTGAAATATGGCCAAAATATGTCTATCTTGTTGTTATGCAACAACTTATCCGTTTCGCAGCGTTCGCGCTGGCCGCCCTTCTCGTCGTCCTCCTGGCTTCGCCGTCCGCCGCCCAGGAGCGGGCGGAAGGGCAGAGCAAGGCGGATTATCTCGCCTGGCTGTCGCGCGACGCCGGCGCCCGGGCGCAGGTATTGTCGTTCAAGGCCTTCCTCGAGGCCGGCGACGTCGAGGACGTCGTTCCGACCTGGCAGCTGGTGCGCACCGCGAGCAAGTGGCGCGACTGCGGCGGCCCCCGCTTCGAGGTCGCGCCGGTCGCGGAATGGGCGAACATCTCGGCGACGCTCGAGTTCATCAAGGTCGAGGTCGAGCCGGTGATCGGCGACCTGCAGCCGGTGTCGGGCTTCCGCAACGCCGAGCTGAACCAATGCTCCGGCGGAGCCAAGGCGAGCGCCCACCGCCACTTCTACGCGCTCGACCTCGTCCCGGTCGACGAGGATGTGTCCCGAGCCGCCCTGATCCGCGACGTCTGCCGGATCCACAACGCCGCCGGCCGCGAGTTCGGAATCGGTCTCGGCTTCTACAGCGGAATGCGCTTCCATCTCGACTCCAAGGGCTATCGCCGCTGGGGCGCCAACGGCAGCGGCGCCACCAGCCCCTGCGCGACGGGAAATTACGCCTGAAGCGGCGGCCTCCCCAAATGCCTCAGCCGCCTTCGGGCGGCTTTTTTTTCATGAGCTGCGGAGCGACTCGTCCGGAACGGATTGAGTTGATGGATTATTGTAGGAATTGTTCTGCTTCTGTTCGCCGGTGAGCAATCCGACGCGAGTCGGCAGGAGAGCAGAAACATGAACCGCACCTACGACGTCGTCGCCATTCAAATGACCATCTGGTTCAACGTGGAAGGCGACCATGACCATAACGGACTGATCTATGTCCTCCGGCGCAACCTGCCGCTGGTGAAATATCTGCGCGAGCTGGCCAAGCCCGTCCCCGACCAGGCCGAGCTCGACCGGCTTCGCGGCCCCGCCGCGCAGATCGCCGCCGAATTCCAGGTTCCGCTGCCGGCGACCACCGCGGAGGCGCAGCGCCCGCACGAATTCGTCCGCCCGCTGGTGCTGCGCGCCCATCGCGGCGACGTCGTGACCGTTAACCTCCAGAACGAGATTGCGAGCCGGGCGGTCGGCATGCACCTCGTCGGCCCCGGCTACGACGTGAAGGCGCATGACGGCTCCCAGGTCGGCGCCAACCCGTCCAGCCTCGCGGCGCCCGGCGGGACGTACAGCTATGTGTGGTCGGCCCAGAACGAGGGCGTCTTTCCCTTCCACGACGGCGGAGACTATTCGGGCGGAGAGGACGGAACCAACGTCCACGGCCTGTTCGGCGCGTTCATCGTCGAGCCGGTCGGGACGATCTGGCGCGATCCGGTTTCCGGCCAGAGTTCCAGCGGCGGAGCCCAGCTCGACGGTCTCTACCTCGACATCATCCCGCCCGAAGCCCAGACCGCGGCGGCCGTCCCGGCACCGCCCACCATCCACGGCTACAGCTTCCCGGCGCCGCGCGAATATACCGATTACACGCGCGAGGCGCACCGCGAGTTCGTCGTCTTCTTCCACGACGAGCCCGAGTTCGTGCCGCCCCACGGCACCCATTATCCCGACCCCTGCAATCCCGACGGCGGCGGGCATGGCGGCCATGGCGGCGCCGCGCCGCCGATCATGCCGGTGTCCTACCGGGCCGAGCCGATGGTCAACAAGGAGCAGATCCTGTTCCGGCTGATGGCCCAGGGCCACGACTTCAAGGGCCGCCCCGTGCTCAACGAGGAGCAGCACCACAGCTCGTGGATGTTCGGCGATCCGGCGACCCCGATCTTCAAGGCCTATATCGGCGATCCGGTGCGGATCCGCTTCGTCCACGCGGCGGTGAAGGAGACCCACGTCTTCCACCTCCATCTCTACGAATGGCACGCGGTGCCCGAGGACCGGAAATCGCCGCGGATCGACGCGATCTCGGTGAGCCCCCAGACCGGCCACACCATCGAGCCCGTCTGGGGCGCCGGCAACCGGCACCAGGTGGCTGGCGACGTGATCTGGCACTGCCACCTCTACCCGCACTTCCATGAGGGCATGTGGGGCATCTTCCGGACGTTCGAGACCCTCCAGGAGGGGACCGACGGCCCGCTCCTCGCCAGCCAAGACTTCCCCTATACCGGCCGAAGGATCGGCCGCTACCCGAACAACACGCGGATCGAGCGGCTGCTGCCGCTCCCCGGCCGGACTCCGCCGCCCCGGCCCACTCCGACCCATCCGGGCTACCCGCTCTACATCCCCGGCGAGATGCAGCAGAAGTCGCCGATCCCGCCCTGGCCGCTGTCGGAGCCGATGCCGGCGGACTATGATTATCGGCCGGTGCCGACCGGGCTCGAGCGCAACGCGTTCAACCCGCAGCCGGTGCCGGGCGAGATCTTCACCCGCCGGCCGTTCGCGATCGGGCAGAGCCAGGAGTGGCCGGAAGGGCAGACCATGCCCGCCGACAGGCCGGCCTATCACCTCAACAACGCCAGGGTGGTGCGTCACGACCTGACGGTCAACATGGCCCGCATCGACTATAACGGCCACGGGTGGCACGACAAGCACGGCCATTTCTACTCGCTGGCGGGCGAGGCCCAGCCCGCGGGCCAGCCGAGGGAGCCGCTCTTCTTCCGCGCCCGGCACGGCCAGATCCTCAACCTGAGCCTGAGCAACCAGCTGCCGCTGCAGATCCCGGCCACGGAGTTCGACCACGCCTTCCCGCCGTGCCCGGCGCGTCCCTGGCAGGGCGAGTGCACGCCGCACGTCCACATGGTGAAGTTCGACCCGATCTGCGCCGACGGCGCGAGCGTCGGCTGGAACTACATCTCCGGCCCGGTCGCGGGCAAGACGATGCGTTACCGCTGGTGGCTGGACCAGGAGTTCGGGACGATCTTCTTCCACGATCACCTGTTCGCCAACTTCCGGCAGAAGCACGGCCTGTTCGGAGCGCTCATCGTCGAGCCCGCCGGAGCGCGATTCCTCCACAACCGCGAGAATCGCGAGATCGTCAGCGGCGCCCAGGCGCGCATCGACGTGCCGGGACCGACGCCGAAGTCGTTCCGTGAGTTCTGCATGGGACTGCAGGACTTCATTCCGATGTGGGACAGGAACGGCGTGGCGCTCAACCCGCCGGCGGCTCCAGGGGGCCACGGCGACCAGGGGATCATGGCGATCAACTATCGCAACGACCCGATTCACGAGCGGCTGAAGGACGGGAGCGGAGCGTTCATCGACCCGGCGCTCTGGTTCACCTCCGGACCGCCGTACAATCGCGACCCGTATACGCCGCGCTTCGACACCCGGGCCAACGACCCGATCTGGTTCCGCATGGTGCAGGGCTCACATGAGGAGCAGCACAGCTTCCAGATTCACGGAATGCGCTGGCGCGAGTTCCGGGACAGGCCGGATTCGCCGGTCCGCGACCAGCAGAGCTTCGGAATCTCGGAGGCGTTCACCCTCAAGCAGGAGGAAAGGTTTCCGGCCGGCGACTATATGTACAAGCTGTCGGGCGCCGACGACCTGTGGCTCGGCTGCTGGGGCATCATCCGGGCATCCGGGAGCGGCGACAGCGCCGGGCCGCTGCCGCTCACCACGCCGACTTCCCTCCCGGAACCGCCCGTGGCGACGGGAACCCGCGAATTCCACGTCACGGCGGAGCGCCGGAGCATCGTCTACCGGGAACCGGACCTCGTCGATCCGCTGGGGCTGGTCTACCGGCTGACCAAAGTCGTCGGGCCCGACGGCGCCCAGCTCCCGGTCCGTCAGAAGCAGGCGCCGGGCGAGCCGTTGATCCTGCGCTGCCGCGAAGGCGAGGCGGTCAGGATAGTCCTCACCAACGGGATCGCGGCCGCCGCGGACATGCGCCCCGAGCCCTATGCGCCGAGCGTGCCGGTCGAGGAGTTCGACTCGACCAACCGTCCGGTGAGGCCGGTTTCACGCCAGGTGTCGATGCACGCCGATCTGGTGCGCTTCGATGTCAGGACCTCGGATGGAGCCACGGTCGGCCTCAATCCGCGGCAGTCCGCGGCGCCCGGACAGACGATCACCTACACCTGGCAGACGCACCGTCCGGCAGGGAGCCCGGAGCCGCTCGGGCCGCTCCTGCTGCAGGACATGGCCGATGCCCGCAACCACCGGCACCACGGCCTCATCGGAGCTCTGATCGTGGAACCGGCGGATGCGATCCCCGTCTATGTCGCGGACGGAAAGAATACGGCGTCCGGGCAGAGCCTGCAGCTCGCCTTGACCGGCTACCGCACCGAGGATGCCTGGGACGGTCCCCGAGCCACCGTGATGGCAACGGTCGGCGGCCGGTCGACGCAGTATGAGGAAGCGGTGCTGCTGCTTCAGGACGGGCTGCGCCACTTCATCGGAGGCGACCTCACCCGGCCGGTTTCCGACGAGCCGCCCTCGCCGGGCGAGGACCAGACCGATCATGAGGACCAGGGCCAGAAGGGGTTCAACTACCGGTCGGAGCCGATCGTTCGGCATCTCAACGACCCGACCCCGGCGACTCCGGTCTTCCGGGTGCCGGCGAGCGTCAATGTCCGGCTGCATCTGATCGGCGCCGGCGACAAGCCCCGCCAGCACAGCTTCACCGTGCATGGCGTGGCCTGGCCGGAGCACAAATATCTCGGCGCCGCATCGCCGAGGGTGGCGTCGGAATCCGCCATCTCCAACGGCACCGCGAGGACCTACGAGTTCAAGGTCGGAGCGGCGGCGGACTATGCCTACCGGAGCGGAGTGCTCAAATGGGCGGTGCCGCAGGGCCTGTGGGGCCTGTTCCGGGTCGGGGCCGAAGAGGTGCGCACGACGTCGGGAGTCACGGGCTTGCGCTGATGCGCAGGACAAGCGGGGGACGGTCGCTCGCGACTGTCCCCTTTGCCCGCTGCCCTTGGAGCCGCTCCGCGTCCGATGCGTGGTAACCCTGTTCCGGGTCGGGGCTGAGAGGAAGCCAGGGCCGGGGGCGCCTTGTAGCGGCTGTCCTCCGGCTTACCCCCGATACCCGTGACCCCGGACCGTGGACCGGGGGGAGCAATCCGGTACGGCCTCAGGGCCGTGCCGGATTGCTTCGTTCCTTCACCGGCTGCGGATGGCGCGGGACGAGGATCAGGGTTCGGCCCTCGACCCGCCACGAAGCGAGCTTCGAAAGGAAGTTCATCCCGATCACCTCCATGTTTCCGAAGGCGGGCGAGACCACCACCTTCAGATCCCGAGCGAGGATGTTGCCGAGCCGAAGCTCCTCGACGCTCCCGCTCCGCGCCGGCGCCATGCCGTTCGCCGTCCTCAGCACCACCGGCACCGGCGCGACATTGCCCTCGATCCGCGCCGCCGCCGCGGTCGCTTCGGAAATCGCGGTCACGGTCGCGCCGCTGTCGATCAGCATCCGCCGCCTGACTCCGTTGATGGTCGCGTCCGCCCAGAAATGCCCGTCCGGCGCCATCCTGATCCTGACCTCGCGCCCGGTCACCTCCTGCGGATCGAGCCCGAGATCGTCGGTCAGCCGGGCAAGCCAGGGCTGGTAGGGCGCCTGCTGGATCAGCAGGAAGATCGCGAAGGCGGCGATCGCCAGCGAGACGACGAAGCGAAGCGCCCGTCCCACCACCGGCAGGCGGAACAGAAGCATGAGCAGCAGCGCCCCGCCGAGCGCGTAGAGCGCGATCTGCGTCCAGTCGGTATTGGTGGTGAGGGACATAGGTGATCCGCAGGGCGTCGCGCCGTCAACCGGGCAGGACGGGTTTCGCTCCCTTCGAAATCAATTGCAATGTAGGATTTGTTCCGGCTTTGTTCTATCATGTCGAACTCGCCGCGAGAACCTGGGCGCAAGCCCCTGCTCCCCTGGGCCCCGCGGGCCGGAGGGCAGGACGGCGGCGGAGGCAAATGGGAGGCGGGCGAGCCGTGAAATTCTTCGTCCCCTTCGCCGCCGACGACGATCATGCCGAGCAGATCTGGACCGATTCCCGCGCCGACCTCTTCAACCTCGGCCTGCCGACGACGAAGCGGCGGATCTGGGCCCTCTCCCTCGACTCCCGCCGCCCCGAATGGCTGCTCCACATCGGCCGCGAGGTCCCCGGCGACTACGGGCCCGCCATGCTCATCCTCGAGGCGAGCAATGTCGACGTCTTCTACGTCTGCACGCCGTGGAACGGGGTATTGGGCGGCGATCCATTCGTCCTCGGCCTCAACGCGCGCGGGCGGGCGATCGATTTCGACGAGGTGGTGGAGGGGAATGCGTGAATCGCGCAGGGCCGGGCCGGGGCGGCCCTACCGCCGCGCCTCGACCTCCTTCAGCTCGAAGCCGACGATCCTGCCGTCCCATCGGCACTGGAACGACTGCTTCCGCCCCTCCGCCTCGACGCTGCCCCAGACGACGAGCCTTGCCGGAGTCCGGTAGACGGTGTCGATGATCTTCACATTTCCGTGCGGCGCCGCGCGCTCGGAGCAGGCGGCCCGGGCGGCGGGGCCGGGATCCTCTTTCGGCGGCGCGTCGGGCCGGTCGGCGGCCCTGACCGCCGCCCCGACGGCGCTCGCGGCGATTCCCGCCGCGCAGCCGCCGAGCGGGAGCGCGCCCGAGACGAGAAGCAGCAGGATCGGTCGGCGCATACTTCGTCCCTTTGCGCAAAGCGGCGCCGCCAGCGTGCCACGCCGCCGCGGGCCCGGCAATCGCCTCCCGGCGTCCCTGGCGCGAGAAGCGCCACTACGTGATGTCCCGAGGATGAAATGGCCGGCCCGGACCGGCGATAAGGGCCGGCGTTAACCACGAAGGGGCCGGCGATGGGCGTGCACGAAGCCAGGACGTTCAAAAGCCGCGGAAGCGTCGCTCTCCGCCTCCCCGACCGGCTCCGGATCGCCCCGGGCGAAACCCTGCTGATCGAGGAGCAGGGCGACCTTCTGACGGTCAGCCGCCTCCCCGACCGCCGCAAGGCGGTGCGCAAGCTGCGAACACTGCTCCCGGTGCTGGAGGCGATCGGGCGGCGGCGATAGAAAGCGGGCGGCGACGGTCCCGCCTCCCCATCGCCGCGGGTCTCCGCTAGAACCGCCGGAATGACCGGAGCGGCCTATAGAGTGGAAGGCGACACGGCCCGCGCGACGGCGCACGCCGCCGGGCCGTGGCATCCCGGCCTCCAGCATGGCGGCGCCCCCGCCTCGCTGGTCGTCCGGGCCGCCGAGCGGGTGCCGGCCGCCGCGCCGATGCGGGTCGCCCGGCTCACCGTCGAACTGCTCCGCCCGGTCCCGGTCGCCCCGCTCGAGATGCGAGTCGCCACCTTGCGCGAGGGCCGCAAGATCCAGCTCGTCGAGGTCCGGCTGCTCCACGACGGCAGGGAGGTGGTTCGAGGCACGGTCCTCAAGCTGCGGACCGCCGCCACCCCCCTGCCGCGCGGACCGGTCCTGCCGCCCCTCGAAGCGCCGCCGCCGGCGGACGTCGCCGGCCACTCCGCCGGCTTCGACTTCGGCTTCGCCGCCGCCTTCGAGGTCCGCCGACTGACCGAGCGGGGCAGGCTCGGCCCCGCCAGGGTCTGGTTCCGCCAGCACGCCCCCATCGTCGAGGGCGAGCCGCTGAGCCCGGCGATGCGCGCCGCCGCCGTCGGCGACTATTCCAACGGCATCGCCACCGAGCTCCGCTGGGACGAGTGGACCTTCATCAACGCCGACCTCACCGTCAGCCTGGCGCGGGAGCCCGAAGGCGAATGGATCCTCTCCGACGCCCAATGCTGGCTCGGCGAGGACGGCACCGGCCTGGCCATGTGCCGCCTCGCGGACGAGCGCGGGTCGTTCGGCCGCGCGGTCCAGTCGTTGTTGCTCGAGCGGCGCTGAACCCCCCGCGCACGCGGCGGACGGCCCTTGCAATGTCGGAAATGTTCTGTTTCCGTTCTCTCATGAGCGAGGACGAGCCCCGCGAGCCGCATCCCGACCCGGAGGTCGAGGCCCTGCTCCATTTCGAGCCGGTCGTCCGCAAGTGCGTCCGCCACGACGGCTGGCTCGCCGAGCGGCAGCGCGACTTCATCGTCGCCCTCACCGTCCTCGGCCATGCCGAACAGGCGGCCATTGCGGTCGGGGGGACGATGAGCGGCGCCTACAAGCTGCGCTCCGCGGATGGCGGCGAGGGCTTCGCCAGATCCTGGGACTCGGCTTTGGCCCTCCACCTGCGCCGCAACCCCCGCCTCAAAAAGGGCCGCCCGTCCCGCGGGGAGATCGAATCGGAGGTCGGACGAAAGCCCTGGCCCGCCGCCGTGCCCGGAGCCGCTGCCGCGCCCTCTCGGGACGGCCGCCTCCGCCACGCGCCGCAGGGCCCGCCGGAGATGACGCCGCGGGAGTTCCTCGGCGAGCTCTCCCGCCGCTACCTGATCAAGCTCCGGCAGGAGCGCGAGGCCCGGCTGGAGGGCCGGATCGTCGAGGCCGATTTCTACGTCCGCCAGCTCGCCTGGATCGAAATCGTCGCGGACCTGGGCGGCAACGCGCAGGAGCTGCTCGAGGCCCTGGAGCGCGGGGGAGTCGATGCGATCCATATCGCCGCAACCCCGATGAGCGCCTATCTCGAGAAGCTGCGCCGCCTCTACTGGAAGGAAAAAGGCGAGGCCGACCGCCCCCCCGCGCCGCCGATCGGAGAGCAGGGCGCCGGCTTCGGCACCGGCCCCGACCATGCCTACCGCCCCGGCCGCGACGGCGAATTCGCCGCGTGGCAAGCCCGCCGGGAGGAGCAGCGCCGCCTCGCCGCCGAAGCCCAGCAGGCGTGGGAGGAGAAGGCGCGGGCGGAGGCGGAGGCGTGGCGAAAGCGCCTCGACGATGAGGGCGGTGCCGCGGGCAAAGGCGAGGGATGATGCCTGAGCCGATCCGGCTCATCGACCGCACCTTCACCCGCCTCGGCCCCTACGCCTGGATCGTCGGCGCCGAAGTCAGTCGGGCGCTTCGTGAGCCGTCGGCCAAAAATATATACTGTCCCCATTTTTCGTCCCCATTTTTGCGGCAATGCTCATCTTCGAGGTGAGCAACCGGGACGTGTTCTACGCGAGCACGGTCGGGAACGGGGTGCTTGGCGGAGAGCCATTCGCGATGGCGCTGGGCGAATGGAGCCGGCGATCCATCTTGAGGATGGTTGTGGAGAGAATGCGTGAGCCTGCGCGGTGCAAATCCTCCCTGCTTTGCAGACGAGGGGGGACCACTCGAAACGGTAGTGGAGGGCTGCCGGAAGAATTCCTCTACTGAGTTTCCTCCACTCGTAGCGCCTTCGACTTCCCTTATATCTTCTTACAATAAGTTACTTGCCTCCAGTGCCGCTTTCCCTTAGGACTTTCAACTTTGGCCTGATGTCGTCAAATGCCATTAGCGCGTTGTGCAAATCAACGTCCCTTTGCAGGTTTAACCAAAAATAGGGATCTGTTCCCAGAACATATCCAAGACGTAGCGCCATATCCGGAGTGATGCTCCGACGTTCATTGACAAGTTCGCTCACGGAGTGCCTCGAAACGCCGAGAGCTTGTGCAAGCTCATCTTGGGTGATCCTAAGACGAGTTTGAACCTCCTTACGGAGAACACTTCCAGGCGAGATCGGCGGTGCTAGTCGTCGCGCCTCTATCATCTACTTTCCTCATATCCTTTCGAGCTGCATCTCGACCGCGCCGAAGTCCGCGCTCCATTCGAAGGTGACGAACCACCGTCTATGCTGCGGAACGGGCACAGCAAAGCGACCAGCCTTGAGCGGCTGCGGGTCGGTAAAAATTCCGAGGGTGGACCACGCGCGAGCGGCGGCAAGCAGCCTCACAACGCGGTGGGCGTGCGCGCAAAGCGAGGCCCCGAGGCCCGTGGTATAACGAAAGTCGTGGATTTCCTCTAGCTGAGGGTCGGCAAAGCGATTCATTATTTCCTCCAAATGTCTGCAGCGTTCTTTCAGCTGGACGAAGGTCCAGCGACGAATACGCTGCGACTGGAGGCCAAATTCCTGTTCTTATTTGTAATCCACGAATTAGCTGGCGGGGAGCCATGTCCTCAGGTGGGGTGGGCTCTACTTCGACCGGAGTAACCCAGCGTGCGGTATGGCTTACCGACGCCCGAACTGCCGATCCGATGCGACTGAAAAATTGCTCGAACTGGTCAAGGTCGATCTTTGCTAGATCGTCCAGAACCCTTTGCCAAACGCGCTCTACCGCACGGACCGAAAGCTTGGGCAGGCGCCCATCCTTGCGCGCTCCCAAGACGGGGTCTCTCACGTCTCCGTGGAGCTCTCCGTCGATGGCCGAGGTGATATGATTGACAAAGCGCCAGAATTGGCGAGGCGAACGGATACTGCGGAAAAATGGATCTTGTCGTCTGAACTGGTCTGCCCGCTGGGCGACCTCGAGCCGAAAGTCGTCGTCGTTGGTGGCCTCGGTGGCCACCTCCCGCATGAAAACATGCAGTCGCTCCGCCGCTGCGCGATACTGCCGGAGGTATTCGGCCGCCGCCTCTCGGCGCGCTTCCAACATCAGCCGCTCGCGCTCATCGGTTTCGATGAGCCTACCCCAGGGCTGAATTCGAGAAGAGGCGGAAACGATCGGCACGATAGATGGTGTAGGCTTGCTGCCTACAAAATGTCAAGCACTTCCGAGTGGGGTAGCCGAGGTGGCTTGTTCCCTTTGACTCACCCTCAATCTCCTGAAGCTCGCGCCCCACGACCTTTCCGTCCCCGGGCACTGGAAGGTCCGCTCGAGCCCCTCCCCTCGACCACGCCAAACCACGCCCTTGGCAGCGCTCCTACCGACAATGCCGATGATCTTCGCGGTCGTCCCTTCGCGGCTTCGCGTGAAAGAAATCCTAGAAGGTTCGGCCCCATCAGACGCTGCGAAAGTCGGGCGTCGCCTTTTCAACGCTTTGCATCGAGCGAACTCTGGGCTGGCCGGCAGGCCCTAGATCTTTCGAGAGAAGGCCCGAAGGCACAAAGGCGCGACGTAGGAACAGGTCTCTCTACGTTGTGGCTCCGCGCGTTTGTGCCTTCCCTTTGAACTGGCGCCTTCGGCGCGGAGCGGGTGCGCAAGCGTTCAGCCCACGCCCCGACCTCCCTCGCATATGGCGCCGAACAATGCGATGGAGCGGGCCCAGCAAAGGAGCAACGAAACATGCCGCTGGTCGCACCGCTCGCCAAGGGTTCGTCGCCGGACGTGGACGAGCTCGCCCGATTCTTCGACGAGACGCTGGGCTTCACGCCCAACAGCGTCCTCACCATGCAGCGCCGGCCGGCCATCGCCCGGGCCTTCATCAACCTCAACAAGGCGGTGATGGCCAATGAAGGGCGGCTCACCGCCGAGCAGAAGAGGCTGATCGGGCTTCTCGCCTCGAGCGTCGCCGGCTGCCGCTATTGCGAGGCCCATACGACCCTGGCGGCCGGCCGCTACGGCGCCTCGAAGGAGCGGCTCGAGGCGATCTGGGACTACAGGACGAGCGCCGCCTTCAGCGAGGCGGAGCGCGCGGCTTTCGATTTCGCGATCGCCGCCGCGAGCGTTCCGAACGCCGTCACCGAAGACATCGCGGCCGGGCTGAAGCGCCATTGGGACGAAGGGGAGATCGTCGAGATCCTGGGAGTGGTCGCGCTCTTCGGTTTCCTCAACCGCTGGAACGACAGCATGGGCACGACCCTGGAAAGCGGCGCGGAGGAGGCCGCGAAGCTCCACCTGGCCCGGCGCGGCTGGACCCGCGGCAAGCACCTATAGCCCGGCGGGTCCGCCGGCCACGCCCGCCCCCCGTCATCCTGAACTTGGTTCAGGATCCAGGCTCGAGCCGCTCCGCCGTCCGCCCCTCGTGCATCGGGCGACCTTCCGCCCCGGCCGGCAGGCCCTGGATTTTTCGAGAGAAGGCACGAAGGCGCAAAGCCGCGACGTGGAAAATAGGGGCTGCTCTACGTCGTGCCTTCGCGCCTTCGTCTTCCCTTCGAAGCTGGCGCCCGCGGTGCCGGGGGGATGGCGCAGGCGTTCGTCCCACGGCCTGACCGTGGAGCGGGTTCGGAACCGGACCTTGAAACGAGTGGCGTTATTATACTTGACGTACCCACCTGATTTTGGCACTAAGTGCCAACAGGAGAGAACGTCATGGCTTCCGCGCTTTCAGCCCCCCACTTCCACGACGAGAAAGCGGCTTACGCTTACGTCGAGGCGCGCATCTGGCCGGAAGGCCCGGTGTGCCCGCATTGCGGCGGCGTGGAGCGGATCGGCCTTATGGGCGGCAAGTCCACCCGGATCGGAACCTACAAGTGCTACCAGTGCCGCAAGCCCTTCACCGTGAAGATCGGCACCATCTTTGAAGCCTCGCACGTTCCCCTGAACGTGTGGCTTCAGGCGATCTATCTCATTGCCGGCTCGAAAAAGGGCATCTCCAGCAACCAGCTCCATCGCACCCTCGGCGTCACTCTCAAGACCGCTTGGTTCATGTCGCACCGCATCCGCGAGGCGATGCGCTCCGGCGATCTCTCGACCTTTGGCGAGGGCGGCACCCCGGTCGAGGTTGATGAGACCTACATCGGCCGCGAGCCTGGAACCGTCGTCAAAGGCGGCGGCGTTCAGCACAAGATGAAGGTTCTCAGCCTCGTTGATCGCGCTTCGGGCCGCTCGCGCTCCATGGTGATCGACAACGCCACCATCGCCACCATTACCCCTATCGTTCAGGCGAACATCGCTCGCGAGGCGATGCTGATGACCGATGACGCGGGGCAGTACCGCCACATGCACCTGCACTTCGCTTTCCACGGCTTCACTCAGCACAAGACTGGCGAGTATGTCCGTGGCATCGTCCACACCAACACCGTTGAAGGCTTCTTCTCCATCTTCAAGCGCGGGATGCGCGGCATCTACCAGCATTGCAGCAAGAAGCATCTGCACCGCTATCTGGCGGAATTCGACTTCCGTTACAGCAACCGCATCGCCCTTGGGGTTGACGACGGCGCTCGCGCCGACGGTATCCTTCGGGGTATCGTCGGCAAGCGCCTCACCTATCAAAGGGTTTGTGTCTGATGCCGAAGAAGAAGCCGGGCATGACCCCGGAGGAGCAGAGCGAGGCGTTCAGGCGCGAGGCTCAAAGGCTAATCGACGCTGGCGAACTAAACCCCACCGACGCCGACGCGGCGCTGGACGGATTGGTGAGGAGGGCGGCGACGAAAGGCGAGTCGCCTTAGCTTCTCTACTCGCGGGGTTCACAAAGAAAGGCGGCGGTGCTATGAACACCGCCGCCAGTTTGAGGGATCTATCTAATTGGCCCACCTCGAAGCCGCCGACCCCTGCACGGGTCTGGCGGCTTCTCTATATTGCTCGCGCCGCGTCCGTGAGCGTGACCACGGCTAGAGCGACTCTCCTGTTCATCATATTCCACCTCCTCGCGGGAGCGCCCGCGAGTCAGCGGCATACGGCGGAATCCCCGGGAGTGCAAGACATCGCAGTCAAATTGTTTGCGGGCCGCCGCCGCGTCATGTATGCATAGCGGCACTTCTGCGGAGACATGATATGAGCAATGGTATCGAAACCCCCGTGCGTAGCCCTTCATACCCGGTCTGGCCACTGTCTGACGCAGTGACTGCCGTCGGGAAAATCGAGGCTCAATACCGCCTTTCCAAGGTTGATCGCGAGGCCGCAGTTAAGCTGATCGGCTACTCCGGCCTTAGCGGCCCTTCGAATAAAGCTCTCGCAGCCCTAGCGCAATATGGGCTCGTTGAGCGAGCCGGGAAGGGAGAAATGCGCGTTACCCCCCGAGCGCGGGCTATCCTTCATCCGGATAGTGACGACGAGAAGCGGCAAGAGTTACAGGCTGCTGCATTTGAGCCGAAGTTATTTCGTGAATTGCAGGAGCGCTGGCCGGGCATAATCCCGCCTGAAGAAGGCGTCGTTCTGTTCCTTAATCGGAAGGGCTTCAATCAATCGGCCATCCGGCCCGCCGCGAAAGCGTATCTCCAGACGTTACTCTATCTGGAGGAATTTGGCGCAAGCGAAAGTCATGGTGAGGGGGAGCGCGAAGGGGCAGAATCTGTGGAACGTCAAACCACGGAGCCTCAAATGCAAACCGACCCCGCGCCCTCCCGGCCCATCACTGCCACCCCGCATGCAGGCACTCCCCCACGCGCGGGCGCCGCTATGGCAGCGGAAGCGCTCAACGAGATCAACATGAACATCCGAGGCGACAAGGTGCACCTTGAGGGCTGGCTGGATTACAGCGGCGTGCTTGACCTTGAAGCGAAGATCGCAGCCCTGAAACTGCTTCTCCCGAAGCCGAAGGCGGGGGAGGCGGAAGAGAAGTCGAACTAGGGATTTGGGACCGGAGTCCTGTGTTCAAACAAGCCCCGGTCCCCGCCCTCTTGCGTCCGTGGAAACGCGAGGGCACCGGCCTAGCGAGAGGCGCCAGACCAGTTCTTGAAGGCAACTAGGAGCGTGAAGGCGAGCATGGCCCATGACAGGGCGACCAGCGCCAATTCTTGACGTGTAGGCTTAGGCATACGGCTTCCTCTGCGTCGCCGCCCGCCGCCAGCCACGAGCCGGGCGGTTGGATGTGCGAGGACACAGGGAACCGCACCCTGCTTCTTTACCCCGAAGGGCTATTGCATCCGCAGGCCACCCGACCGAAGCCGGAGCCTGTGTCCACGCGCCCAAGGGCGGGCGCTCCCTCACATCCACGATCAGGAGCGCGAGCCGGGGATACGCCGAAGCCTGCTGGTCGGCAAGGGAGGGCGTGCAATTGGCGTCGAGCGGTCGTCGCCCGCTAGAGCTTGTCCCACGGAACGGCCTTCGCGACCGTGATTGCCAGCATGATAAGAAAGCCCAACGTGGCGGCCACCCCGGCAACCCACATGAGCTGCATCCGCACTTTGTCCACTTTCTTACTCTGGGAATCCACGTCGCTAATCAGGCGATCGACCTTGGCGATAAGCTCGCCAAGGGTGCGCTGCATTTCAATGACCGCTTGAAGTGTGAAATCGTGCCCCTGCTGCACCGTGCGTTGCGGCGTTACGTCCGGGAGCCCGCCCGGCGTTTCATCGCGGCGAGAACCGCGCTCGGGGCCGCTCACTCTAGCCAAGATCACTCCGGAAAGCTGCTTCAAGCCAATCCCAAAACGGCTTTGTGTGATACCCCCAATAGTCGCCAGTAATCTGGCTGATAATTATCCCGCCTCTTTCGATCTCCGGGATTGTAGCGCCGAGCAAAATGTCCTTAGCGTTCGTTGGGGTCGGTGCTCGGAACGCCAAGACGGCATCGGACACCCTAAAATGATCGGCATAGCGCGCCTGTAGCGCGCTGATAGTCACAGGTTTAGGCGACAGTCCGGTAAACAGATATATGGCCATCAAACCCTCAACGCGCCCGATGTCGGGCATGGTTCCTACCTAGGCGGACGCGAGGCGAGATTCCAGCCGCGCCGTTTGGGTACGCGAAATATAATTATGCCAAACGAGTTCAGGGCGACCGCCGGGCCGGCGAGCCGCGCCTGACGCCCGACGCGTGCCGCCGGCCGGCCTTTCCGCGCCGCTTTGCCTCCCCGCCCCCCTCTGCTAGGGCGCCCGCGACGCCTCAGAAAAGCCGAAGATGACCGATTTAAATAAAATAAGAAATTTCTCCATCATCGCCCATATCGACCATGGCAAGTCGACGCTCGCCGACCGGCTGATCCAGTCGACCGGAGGCCTCACCGAGCGCGAGATGACCAGCCAGGTGCTCGACAATATGGAGATCGAGCAGGAGCGCGGGATCACGATCAAGGCCCAGACGGTCCGGCTCGACTACCGGGCGAAGGACGGCGAGGACTATGTCCTCAACCTGATGGACACGCCCGGCCATGTCGACTTCGCCTACGAAGTGTCGCGGAGCCTCGCCGCCTGCGAGGGCGCCCTGCTCGTCGTCGACGCCGCCCAGGGGGTGGAGGCGCAGACCCTCGCCAACGTCTACCAGTCGATCGAGCACGACCATGAGATCGTCCCCGTCATCAACAAGATCGACCTCCCCGCCGCCGACGTCGACAAGGTCAGGAAGGAGATAGAGGATATCGTCGGCCTCCCCGCCGACGATGCCGTCCTCACCTCCGCCAAGACCGGGATCGGGATCGCCGAGGTTCTGGAAGCGATCGTCACCCGCATCCCGCCGCCGGCGGGCGACCGCGACGCGCCCTTGAAGGCGATGCTGGTCGACTCATGGTACGACCCCTATCTCGGCGTCGTCATCCTGGTGCGGGTCATCGACGGCGCCATCCGCAAGGGCGCGAGCGTCGCCTTCATGGCCGCCGGAACCACCCACCTGGTCGACCGCGTCGGCGCCTTCCGCCCGAAGATCGAGCAGCTTCCCGAGCTCGGGCCGGGCGAGATCGGCTTCATCACCGCCCAGATCAAGGACATCACCGAGACGCGGGTCGGCGACACCATCACCGACGCGAGGCGGCCGGCCGCGGAAGCCCTGCCCGGCTTCAAGCTGGTCCAGCCGGTGGTGTTCTGCGGCCTGTTCCCGGTCGACGCCGCGGACTTCGAGAAGCTTCGGGAGAGCATCTCCAAGCTCCGCCTCAACGATGCGTCGTTCAGCTTCGAGATGGAGACGTCGGCCGCGCTCGGCTTCGGCTTCCGCTGCGGCTTCCTCGGCCTCCTCCACCTCGAGATCATCCAGGAGCGGCTGACCCGCGAATATGATCTCGACCTGATCACCACGGCGCCGAGCGTCATCTACAACGTCCACCTCAGCCATTCGAAGGAGGAGCCGGCGAAAATCATCCAGCTCCACAACCCGGCCGACATGCCCGACCCGAACCGGATCGAGAGCATCGAGGAGCCGTGGATCGAGGCGACCATCTACGTCCCCGACGATTATCTCGGCCCCATCCTCAAGCTCTGCCAGGACCGCCGCGGAATCCAGAAGAACCTGACCTACGTCGCGGGCCGAGCCCAGCTCACCTACGAGCTTCCGCTCAACGAGGTGGTGTTCGACTTCTACGACCGTCTCAAGAGCATCTCGCGCGGCTACGCCTCGTTCGACTACCACCAGATCGGCCACCGCGAGGGCGACCTCGTCAAGATGAACATCCTCGTCAACAACGAGCCGGTCGACGCGCTCAGCATGATCGTCCACCGCGCCGCGGCGGAGGCGCGGGGCCGCCACATGTGCGAGCGGCTCAAGGATTTGATCCCGAGGCACCTTTTCAAGATCCCCATCCAAGCCGCCATCGGCGGCAAGGTCATCGCGCGGGAGACGATCGCGGCGCTGCGCAAGGACGTGACGGCGAAGTGCTACGGCGGCGATATCAGCCGGAAGCGCAAGCTCCTCGACAAGCAGAAAGAGGGCAAGAAGCGCATGCGCGAATACGGCTCCGTGAGCATCCCGCAGGAGGCGTTCATCGCGGCGCTTCGGATGGGGGAGGAATAAGCTCGGCTGCGGGGGTACTTCGATCCGGAGCTAGCGGTCGAACACGCGCCCCTCGTCCCGACCGGCGTAACGGATGCGCACGATTTCCACGCTGTCCCGGCCGATGCGATAATAGATCGTCGCGCGTCGCTCGAAAGGAATGCTTCGCAGCCCGGGTTCCAGCTGCTCATGTGGTGAGCCGCGGCCCGGAAAATTCGCGAGCTTCAGGCAGGACGCTCGAAGACGGGCCTCGATGCCATCGGCGCGATCTGCGCCTGAGTCCCGCGCGATGTAGAGCCAGATTTCGAAGAGGTCCTCGGTCGCTTCCTGGGAGAAGCGGACGTCAAAGTCCATGCTTCGCTTTGTAGGCCGCTATGCGTGCGTCGACGCGGGCAAACGCCTCCTCGGCCGGAAGGCTTGGCCGAGGATCGTCGAGCGACTTGCGAATCATCCGTACCGTTTCAGGGTCGAGCGGCTCGGCGGCGGGTGGATCTTCGTCTTTTTCGTGCGGGCGTGCGGTCATTTTCCGCGGCTCCTTGTTCCGCGAAGAAGATAAGCCCCGCGGGAAGGGCGCACAAGCGACGCCCGGTGCGGATGCGAAGTTCGTTTATCGGTCGTCCGGCGGAGGCGCGGGGGCGCGAGCAGTCAGCGGAATCCCTCGCGACGCAGCAGGTGCCGCATCAGCCCCCCGGACTGACGGCGGCCGGGCACATGCTTTCCAGAACCCCATCCAGGCCGCCCCTTCGACAAGCTCAGGGCAGGGCTCGCTTCGCTCGGGCGGCAAGGTCATCGCCCGCGAAACCATCGCGGCGTTGCGCAAGGACGTGACGGCGAAGTGCTACGGCGGCGATATCAGCCGAAAGCGCAAGCTCCTCGACAAACAAAACGAGGGGAAGAAGCGTATGCGCGAATACGGCTCGGTGAGCATTCCGCAGGAGGCATTTATCGCAGCGCTTCGATGGGGGAGGAGTAACCGGTCTCCTATCTTACGTCGATATGATAGAACGCAGGTACAAATCTGTGGAGTTTTTTATAGCTTTCCAAAGATCGTGCTGCTATTATCTCGTCATTGGCAGGAACGAAGGATAGATGCTGGAGTATATGCGCCGCATCTTGGGACAGAACGTTGTCTATTAGTATCTTTTCACGAGTCGACAACTCCGGAACATCAATGTCCAGAACATCAAGCCAGTCAGATGCTAAGTACTCCCAGCTTCTTATAGGAGGCGGCGCGCCACCCTCGCCAGCGGCGTAGACCGTCGCTGTGAACATCCGCTGTCCATCCTTATAGGTCGTGATAAGTACAGGTATGAACGTGACGCCTTGGCACCGCAACTCAGCCCGCGAGCAGGCGATCCGCACCGCGTGCGCTAGCACGATCGGAATCGCGTCTTCCTCGACCTCCTTAAACGAGCTCTCGAAGTAGTGCCCAAGGCCGGTCCTAAGGCGGTCGGCACGGAATGCCCCTGGGCTCTTAAACTTGTCCCGCTTCCACCGATCTCCAAGCCCACCGATGTTGCGCACATCACTGTTCATGGTAATCCTACAAACATCTCCGGGAGCACACTCGCCTAGTACATTCTCAAATTCGCTAAGCTGCTGAAAGCGCTCCGCAGACGTGTAATCCAGCCACACGGCGACATTGCTTGCATCGTCGAATAAGTCCAGCAGAGTGCTAAGGTGGTCAGGAAGCTCCTTGCTATCCATCTTCTGGCAAATACAAGTATCAATGGGTCGGTTAACCAGCTGCCGCTCCAGAGATATTTGGTTTTGATCGAACGAAAAAAGCGACCTGATTCCAAGCCTTTGATAAACGGCGTGGTGGTCAACAAGGTGGCTAGCCCCCATCGACGCATAGACATACTTATGGGCGCCTACGGCAGACACAGAGATCCCTAGGCACTCCACAAACAAGCTGCGATCCACAAATTTGTTTGGACGCATCTGGTACCAAACGCTGCCGCCTCCGCTCATCTGCGCGGGACCTTAGCTAAGAATCTATCGAAACACTCCTCCCCCACCACCGCAGGCGTCTGGTTGTCCTCCTTGAAGAGTACTTTCGAAACGGCCTTAATATCTCGGAGCTCGCGCAGAAAGGAGATACGGCGCATAGGATTTCTGACGACCGGTTCCGGAAGGCGGGGTTGAAACCGCACCGCATCGGAGTTGCGAAGTTTACGACCCAACTTAGTTGCGAGATCGATGCCACGTCGGGCCTCGACCAGTTCTGCGGCGTCGAAGAATTCCGCAGTTTTATCCTCCATCCCCTTCCAACGGTTCGTGAAGCCGGTGAATACCTTCACTCCCTCGATGCAGGCCCGTCTCGCTGCTAAGTAAATGTCAGATCCGACATCTAAATCATTCTTCGTAGTGGCGATAGGAAGCTTGCTTGCATCGTTACTAAAAATGTCAATTACCCCAGCTATCGCTCGGAACTGCGGGTGAAATTTCGGAAGACCACCATCGCCCCAACCAGTTCTGAGGGATTTGTCTGAAAGTAGAACCACTCGGTCGTTACAAACCACGCTAATGCCGGCACGACCCGCCCCTTCCGTGGCGGAGATTGCTTCCTCGTCGATCTCCGCATCGCGAACGAGGCGTCGGAAGAAGCCAACGGTCACATTGATAGAAACACCATCTATTACGTGATGATAGTCGTAGGCCCGAATCGCCGGGCCATCGCTCCGGGGTGTATCCAGCAATCGCAAAACGTGCCCGGGCAGTTCTTCCTCATTTATATATATTTTGAAACCGCGCTGTATGATATACCCAAAATGGTCCGAAATCTTGAGCTTTAGCGCATTTACGAATGCGCCGTTTCCAAAAAGAGTAGAAACGTTCGCACGCAGACTAGGAACTGTGACTGATACGCCGTGATCTTTAGACTTTTCAAGATCTTCGAGCGGCAACTCCCACGAGTTATTCTCAGGATCTAGCCAGCTGCTGTTATACTGGACAGAGACCTGAGCATCACCGCTTCTAGATATAACGGTGGATGTTTGGGCCATCTTAAATATAGCCCGCTTCATTCCGATTCCATACATTCCTATGGTTGGTATATCTCCGTCCTTGGTAATGTTAGGTCGTCCGAGCGAAAATGCCGCCTCTAGAAACTCGGCGGGAATCCCACCGCAGTTGTCTACTATCTCGAATTTCTCTCTGTTTATGGTAAGCTTTGTCCAATAGCCTTTGAACGCCTTCCACTTTCCCGTGCGCCTCTTGCTCTCACGCATTGCGCCATCGACGCTATTGTCGATTAAGTCGAGGATTGCGTCGTCGAGATCAATATCTCGAGTGAGCATTGATACGAAAAACCTTTTTTGCGGCCCTCCGTAGATCATTCTTGTAGGCTGCTTTGCCAAATTAGTCTCCCAGCTCCAACTCACGCCGGAGGGCCCCATGCAGACGATTCGGGTCTTTCGTCTCACACTCCCAAATGACTCTAACGTTCCAGCCCAAACCCTCAAGTCTAGATTTGACATCTGCGTCCCGGGCAACATTAGTTTGGAATTTATCCGCCCAGTAGGCTGTCCTCGATTTGGGAAGCGAGGCTTTAGGGCAACTCGGGTGCCGATGCCAAAAGCAACCATGTACGAAGAGCGCGACTCGGCGCCCAGGGAAGGTCAGATCTGGACTGCCCGGGAGATCTCGTCGATGGAGCCGGAAGCGGAGTCCCATATGGTGCAGTGCACTTCGCACCCGACGTTCAGGCGTCGTGTGTTTCGCTTTAACGCGGGACATGAGCCACGACCGGCGCTCAGGAGAAATATGGTCGACCACCGTTAGGCAGCCTTCTTGGAAATCTCCGAGTCTGCAAGCTTTTCCGCGACGGCGCCAAGGACTGCTCTCGAGATGAGCGGAGACACGCTGTTCCCGATCATTCTGAAGCTGTGCCAAATGGTCGGATGGAATAGGTGACGATCCGGAAATCCCTGCAGCCTCGCCGCCTCTCTAACCGTGATCACCCTCGGCTCGTCCGGGTGAAGCGGGCGCACCGATTGGTAGGATCCGACGTCGGAACCGGTGCCTGCTCGCAACGTCGGACACTGTCCGCTCCACGAGAGGCGCGGATGTCGACCCACCGGATCGGCGCTTCCTTGTCTTACAGACGCAAATCGGGTCTGCACCGCGTCCGTGTGCTTGGTCCGTCGGTTGCCGGTATACCTTAGGTCTTCGTCCGCCAATGCGCGCGCATAGCTGGAAAGCTGCGCCTCGGCGGGCATCTGCCAGATGTCGAAGTAGCCGTCGTCAGCTATCATTTGCGCTTCAGCCAATCCCGAAAATGCGTCCGCAACCGTGGCGCCGGTGGACTTGCGCGATTCGAAATCGCGTTGCGTGATCGGAGAACACCTCGAGGGATCGTACCCAATCACGAAAAGGCGCTTCCGCACCGTCGCTGCTCCAAAATCGGCTGCATTGAGGATCAATGGGTCGAGCAGGCAGTATGACTTCGGCAGGGCGTCGATTGCCGCGCGCAGCTCCGGAAGTGCATCGTGGTAGGCGAGGCCCTGAACGTTTTCCATGACAAAGGCGCGGGGGCGGACTTCGCCTACCAATCGGAAGAAATGTCCCAAGAGACTCCGCCGCGGATCGTCCTTCCGTCGATGACCGATCGAGCTGAAGCCTTGGCAAGGGGGTCCGCCAAAGACCAAGTCTACGGGTCCCCCGGCCGCTTTCAAGAGTCCCTCGCCGGTATTCTTGGAAAGGTCGCCGATAACCAGCTTCGTCTCGGGGAAGTTATATCGAAATGATGAGGTCAGCGTCTCATCAAGATCAAACGCCCCCGCCACCTCGAAGCCGGCCGCGTGCGCGCCGTGAGAGAATCCGCCCGTACCGCAAAAAAGGTCAATTGCCCGCATAGCCCCCCGCCGGGCACGACTTGGCCCCGCGAGCGATGGTATCACGACTTGTCAAGGGCCGCGATCGTCGGCTGCGCACGCGCTCACGCTTCGCCGCGATTTTCGACCTATCTGGCGATCGCCGGCCGCAGATGTTGCCCTTCTACTTCAGCAGCACCTCTCGCAATATCCGCCGAATAGCCTCCGGTCTCGAAGGCTTCGGCTCCTTCTGGTCGGCAATCCAAGCATCCAGCGCAGCATCCAACTCTGGGTAGAGGCGGAGCCCGATATTTGGCCCAATTCCAGTGGGCGGACGCCCCCTGCCTCTTTTTTCGGTACCGGCTATTGCTTTGCCCCTAAAATTGTGGTACCAACAAATAGTGGGACCGGAGCAAGTCGCTGCCTTGCCCCGGCTCTGACCACCACACGCCCTTGCTTAGGAGGCGAGTAATGGCTGCTGCGCAGCTTAATCGATCATGTGGAGGGTGGCTAGGCGAGGCAAAGCCCGGTCGCGGGGTCGCGCGAAGTGGGAGGGGCCGTCACGGAACTGAATTCCGTGACGTCGGACGAGCTCGCGCCGCTTCGAGCGGCGCGCCTCGCCGGCCGGCCTGCGCCGACTCCGATCGCAGTTCACGATCGTTGCGCGATCCTTTCGCTGCTCCCGGGCGGCTTGGCTGATGAGCGGGAGCAAGATTTCACGGCGGGGCTTGCTGGGAGGCGCCGTGGCCGCGCCGCTTCTGCCTCGTCATCCTGAACTCGTTTCAGGATCCAGTTCTCCGCCTCACGGACAAGCGACCAGCTGGACCCTCAAACAAGTTCAGGGCGACGGCGGGGCGGACGGCGAGGCCTGGCGCGAAGGGCTCGCCGCCTTTCGCGCCGCCGAGGCGGAGGTGCGGGCCTTCGAGGGCGCGACGGCGGGGTCGTCGGCGGAGGCGGAGGAGGTCTGGCTGCCGGTCTACGAGGCCCGGGTCGACGCGTTGGGCGGGGCGGTCAGGCTGGATGTGGGGCGGCTGGCGGCGTCCTGACTCGTCAGAGGCCTTGAGAGACGGCCCTTCGGCTTCGCTCGGAACCGCCTCGACAGGCACGACCTGCCCGGAATGGCCGGAACGGCCTGAACGGCCTTGCCCCTCGTTCACCAGTCGGGGAGGAAGGGGAGCATGTCCGACGACGAACCCCGCCTTTATTCCGGTTCGCTCCCCTCGCTGGCCGGGTGCCTGGCCGCGGTCCCCGTCCTCCTGCCGCTGCTCATGCCGCTGCTGTTCGTCTGGGCCTGGAGCGGGTCGCATTGCGAGCCGCAGCCGGAATGCGTCGGGCGGTCGAACGTCACGACCCTCGTCTCTCTGGCGGTTGTGGCCGGGATCGTGCTGCTCTTCGGGCTCAGCGTTCGGGCGATCGTGCGGTGGCACATGCAGCGAAGGATGGACGCCCGGCTGGCGGGGCGGCCGCCCCGGGCGGCCTATGCCGCGTTCGGCCTGCTCGGCCTGGTCGCCGTCTGGGTGGGCGGAGACTGGCTGCTGGTCTGAGAAAGGGCGGCTGCCGTCCTAGTGGCGCCGCCGCCGCTGCGGGATGGGAGCGCTTTACCTCGGGTTCGGGATGGGACAGTCAGTAAGTGACTGTCCCTCTCGGGAGCGAAGCCTTGGACGAACCCGCTCTGCCGGCCGGAAACGAGCGAGACGATTCCCCGCTGCCGCCGCCAAGCGCTTTCGGTCTGCCCGCCCGCCCCCTCGGCTGCGGGTTGCTCGGCGGGGCTCTGTTCGCCTTGACCATCGCTCCCGTGGTGCTTCTCTATGTCGCCCCGGACACATGCTCGAATCCCGGCGGGAGCATGAACTGCCCCTGGCTGCCGGAAGGGACGCGCCTCGGACTTGCGATCATCGCCTGGGCGGCGCTGGCGTTCGGGCTCGCCACGGCGTGGCTGGTCGCCCGGCGCCTCGCCCTGTGGCGGGAGGGGCGGAGCGTGAGGCCGGCCTTGTGGGTCGCCTTCGTCGCCTTGTTCGCGGTCGCCTGGGGGCCGGGGAGCGTGCTGCTGTCGCTGGTGATCGGGCTGGTCGCGACCGCCTTCGGCTAGCGAAGCCGGCCAGCGCAAATCCTGTTTGGTCCGT
>Ga0196965_1000159_pt1 | contig 48371 bp, 40 predicted proteins | sample S1_20metaG_FD_148668 | JGI IMG/M metagenome (GOLD analysis project Ga0196965, IMG submission 148668) | Soil microbial communities from Anza Borrego desert, Southern California, United States - S1_20 | ecosystem: Environmental > Terrestrial > Soil > Desert | place: USA: California | collected...
CGACATCGGCGCTTCCAAGGCCTTTTACGAAGCCGCGTTCGGCTGGAACCTGACCGGCTTCGGCAAAAGCTATGCGGCGACCGTGACCGGCGACACCGATATCGGGCTTCAGGCGGACTCGGCGGAGGCGACCCGGGCGCCGCTTCCGGTAATCGACGTACCCGACCTCGAGGCGGCGCTGGCCGCGGTCGAGGCTGCCGGGGGCCAAATCGTGCGGCCGATCTTCGACTTCCCCGGCGGCCGCCGCTTCCACTTTCTCGATCCCTCGGGCAACGAGGTGGCGGCGGTGACCGCCAATCGTTGAGTCGGATCGATCCGGCGGGCCGGCCGGCGCCGGCCTGAACCTGTTTCACGCTCCGGTCCTTCACCGGCAAGGCGGCCTCACCCTGGATGCTGGAGCAAGTTCCGAACGGCCTGCGCCAGCCCTCCCACCGGTTGCAATCCGCCGCCGCCGCCCCTAGATGGCCGCTTCGCCCGACAGGCGCGGACGCATAGCTCAGTTGGTAGAGCAGCTGACTCTTAATCAGCGGGTCCCAGGTTCGAGCCCTGGTGCGTCCACCACCTGCAGATCATCATTCAAACCATCTGCAACCCGGCCCCCGGCCGTGAGCCGGGACTAGCCGGACCGTCTCGGCACTTGCGGAGCGGGAGCGACAGGCCAGGCCGCGGCCGGCGTCGAAGGCGGCGGTTGCGCCGGGCGCATGTGGAAATCACCGGCGAGGCAGGATCCCTCGCTTCACCCGATCCGAGCATCCGCCCCGGCGCGCCGCGACCGCTCGCGGCGCGGGTCGGGCCGTTGCCCGCTCGCTCGGTGAACCTCTTTCTGGACCCTCCCCTAGCCCTCCCGCTGAACCCGGGGCCAGACCGAAAACGGGCCGCTCGGGCCATGGCGCTTGCCCGCCTTGACCGTGAAGCTGCACCGTTTTCCGCAACCGGGGACGGCTTTGAAGGTACGCGCGCTCATCGGACCGATGTCCAGCACCGCCGGGCGGCAAGGCATTGCTCGCCTGCTCGCCGCGGCGCCGCGCGGCTACCGCAGCGCCATCGCCGCCGAACAGCATGACGACTGGGACGACGTGCTCGCCCATCTCGAGGCCGAGCCTTTCGACGTGCTGATCGCGGAGTTCGGCCCCGGCAGCCCGGCGATCGACCGCCTGTTCCAGCTCCAGCCCAAGCTCTCGGTCATCGAGGTGGATCTGGCGGGGGGCACCACCAATGTGCACGTCTTCGACCTCGGCAGTGAAACGCTGGTGCGGCTCGCCGAATGGCTCTCCCGCGAGGCGGGCCTGACCGGCGCCAACGACACCATCGCGCGCATCACACACGCTCGGCCGCAGCTTTCCGTCGCGGCCAACGAGCCGGGCGAGGAGCCGGGGGCGACGGCTGTTCCGAAGCCCGAAGCCGCCGCGGAAGCGGCGGCGGCGCCCCCTCCCCCTCCCCCTCCCCCTCCCCCGCCTCCGTCCGCCACGCCTCCGCCCCGGCCGCCTCGGCCCGCGGCGCGAGTCATGCCGATGCGGCGCGAGGCTTATGCCGACGCCGACGAACAGCTCGGCGACCTCGCCGCCTGGCTGGCGCTCCGGCTCAACCTGGCCCTTGCCCGCGCGGAGAGCGACAGCGCGGCCCATGACATCTCCCACTGGACGATGACGGCCGCGCGGGCCCGCGCGTTGCTGGACCCGCGCGCGGCGGCGCTTACGCCCGTCGAGCTGGCCTCCGAAGCCCGGGAGGCCGACGCTCGCCTCGGCATCCGCGGTGCTTCCGCGACCGGATTGCCGATGGCGCGCCTGTCCACCGCGTTCCAGCTCGATGAGATCGAGCGCAAGATGCTGTACTTCGCTCTGGCTCCCGAGCTGGACGGCCGCTTCTCCCAGGTCTTCGGATTCCTCGCCGACGATCTCACCCAGCGCCGCCCCAATGCGTCCATCCTGGCCGAGCTGGTCGAGGACGCCGGCCCGGCCTGGCGGGTCCGGCAGCGCCTATCCGGCGACCGCCCGTTCGCCCGCTTCGGCTTGATCGCCTCGCTGCGCGCCGACCTGCCCGGCGCGCCGGACCCGCAGATTCCGGTTGGGGCGGCGGGGGATGTCGCCTCGTTTCTGCTGGGCCGCCCGGTCGGCGAGCCGGGGGAGTTGAAGCTGCTCGATCCTTCCGATCCCGCGAAGGTCGGTTTCGAGGTGCAGGCGGCGCCGGTCGTCGCCGCCATTCGGGGCACCGGCCGGCAGTCGGGGCCGAGGCCGGTGGTCCGCCTCGGCGCGGCCGCGGGAGAAGAAATGTGGCTGGCCGAGCAACTCGCCGCCGTCGGCATCCCGGCCCTGATCGGAACCCTCGCCCCCACTGCCGACGCGCTCGCGGCCGACCTCAAGGACAAGGTCCGGATGTTCGCGCGCCAGGCCCGGCTCGCGGATTCGGTGCTGATCGTCGCCGGGCTCGACGGGGTGCCGGAGAGCCTTCGGCCGGAACTTTGCGCGTGGCTCGCGGCGACTTTCGCCGCCGAGCTCAAGCTGCTCGTCCTGCAGGGGCGGCATCTCGACCCGATCTGGCTCCGCGACGCTCCTGGAGGCGTGCTGGAGATCGGGCGCGACCTGGCGTCGCGCGAGGAACGGGCGACGATCTGGACCCGCGCCGCCGCGGCGCGCGGGGCCGTGCTGTCGGCCGAGGCGGCGCGCGACCTCGCCGCCACCTTCGCTTTCTCCCGGGCCCAGGCGGAGGCGGCCCTGGCGCTGGCGGCCGGCGCCGGCGGCATCGACTCGCGCGACACCGCCGTCGAGGCGGTGCGCCACGCCGCCCGGCTCGTATCGAAGGCCTCGGCGCCCGCCTCGGTTCGAAGGGTCGAGACCGGCCTCGGCTGGGACGATATCGTCCTGCCGGCCTCGATCGCCGCGGAGCTGCGCAGCATCCCCTCGCACGTCCGCCACGCCGAGACGGTGTGGGAGCTGTGGGGTTTCGGCGAAAGAATCCCCTACGGGCAGGGGATCGCCGCCCTGTTCGCCGGTCCGAGCGGCACCGGCAAGACGATGGCCGCCCAGATCATCGCCCGCGAGCTCGGCTCGGCGCTGTTCCAGGTCGATCTCGCGAAGACCGTGTCGAAATATATCGGCGAGACCGAAAAGGCGCTCGACGGAATTTTCGACGCGGCCGAATCAGCCAGCGCGGTGCTTCTGTTCGATGAAGCCGACGCGCTGTTCGGCAAGCGCTCGGAGGTGAAGGACGCGCATGACCGCTACGCCAATCTGGAGGTGTCGTACCTGCTGCAGCGGATCGAGGCCTATCGCGGCCTCGCCATCCTGACCACGAACTTCAAGGAAAATCTCGACTCGGCCTTTCTCCGCCGGCTGCGCTTCATCATCGATTTCCCGATGCCCGACGCCGAGAACCGGCACCTCATCTGGAGCCGCATGTTTCCGGACGAGGCGCCGCTGGCGAAGGACGTCGACGTCTCGCTGCTCGCGCGCCAGCTGCCGCTGTCCGGCGGCAATATCGAGCAGAGCGTCGTCAACGCCGCCTTCAAGGCGGCCGAGAGCGGCGGCGTCATCCGGATGAGCCACCTCGTCGCCGCCACCCGGGCGGAGCTGGCCAAGATGGGGATGGAAAGCGCGGGACGAAGCCTGACCCGGCTGTTGCCGGGCGCCGAAGCGGGGGGAGCCGAGCCGTGAGCGCGGCCATCTTCGATACCGCCATGGCACTGGCGCGGCGGATCCGCGACGCGACGGATCTCGACGTGCATATCGGATCGCCGCTGCGCCGCGAGATGGGTACGGCCCGGGTCGCGCTGACGCTCGTTCACCTGCAGCCGAACGCGGCTCTGCGCAACACGCCCATGTTCCGGGCGCCGCCGCCCTCCGGACCCGTCACGGCTCCGGCCGCGCCCGTCGCCGCCATCGCGTTCGACCTTCATTTCCTCATCACCTGCTACCGCCAGCCCACGCCCGGCGGAGTCGCTCCGCCCGAGCCCGGCGAGCTGACCAGCCTGGGGCAGATCATCCGGTTGCTGCACTCGAACGCGATCCTTAGCGGTTCGGCTTTGCCGGGGCAGGACGTGCGGCTTTCTCCGGAAAGCTACGGGCCGGAAGAGATGAACCGCATCTGGGGACTGTTTCCCGAAGAACCCTTCCGGACCTCGCTCGTCTACCTCGCGTCCCCGGTGTTCGTCCAAGTCGGCGACGCCGCGCTCTATCCCCCGGTCCAGTCCCGCCAGATGGACGGCGGCCTGGCCCAAGGCGTTTCGGAATGAACCGGGGCGCGACCATCCTTTTCGACGGGCCGCCTCGGATCGACCGGGTGACGCTCGCGATCGCCGCCGTCGACTCGGTCAGCGGCGCGCTGATCCGCGGCGGAGTGAGCGCGCGCATGAACGGGCTGATGGATCAGCCGATCGTCAACGCCTCGGGCATGCTCGTCTTCATCAACCTGGCCGGACAGCCCCGATACGAGGTCGAGGTCGACGGCCGCCGCGCGGGCTTCCCGTTCGTCGAGCGGTTCGTCTTCACGCCCCCCGCGGCGGGCAACACGGATCCCGCCGCGCGCCGGCGCGATGTGCTTCTGACGCCGGGCCCCGACTATCGATTCCCGCCCGGCACCACGCTCGTCCGCGGAGTGGTCAGGCGAGGCCCGGCGCCGGTCGCGGAGGCGTCGATATCGGCGGCTCCGGCCGCGGGAGCCGGCTTCGCGACTCGCAGCATCGCGAACGGCGCCTTCGCGCTGGCGCTTCGGCTGCCCCCGTTCGGGCCGCACGAGGCGGAAGCGCCGGTCCCCGTCAGGATCGTGGTGAGCGAGGGCGGCGACACACGCAGCTTCACGCGCAAGCTCGTCAACGGCCGGGGCCACAGCTTCCTCGAGCCGCTCGACCTCGCCGGAAGCAACGATCCCGGCCTTTTCCCCCCTGAGGAAGGAGCAAGTGATGGCGCAAGACGATCCTGAAGGGCAGACGCCGGCGACTCGCGGACGGTCGCGCGCCACGACCGCGGCCATCTCCACGGACACCCGCGCCATCAACGCGCCGCCGCCGCCGGAAGATGTCGGAACGCCCCCCGGGGCCGCCGATCCGCCGGCGGCAGCTTCGGACGACGCTGCCGGCGGAAACGAAGGCGGCGGAGCGGGCCCCGAGCGGACGGACGCACCTACGGGCGCCGGCGAACGGGACGGCGGCGGTGGCGGATCGGAGGACAGGACCGGTCAGCTGGCGGAAGCTGTCGAAGCCGCCAGGAACGCCCTGAAAGAGAAAGAAGAGGAGCTTGTCCGCTACAAGGCGCAGCGGGAGGCGGATGCGGCGGAGGACAAGCTGGTCCGGGACTATGCGGGCGAGGAAAACGCTCTGAGGCTCGCCGACGAGGATCTCGAGGATTATCGGCAGGCGGAGATCAGCTTCCTGCACCGGTTCCTCGACTCCGGGACCAGAGAAAAGATCGAGAATGCGGCGAGGACCGCCCAGGCCGAGATCGAAAGCGCCGGCTCCAGCGTCAAAACCCAGGAAGATATTGCCGCCGCGAGGCGCAAGGAGCGCGACGAGGCCAAAGACGAAGCCGCGAAGGCGCGCAGGAGGGCCCAGGAGCTGAAGCGCCCCGCCGCCTCGATCAAGGAGCGGCTGAAAGCGGCCAGCGCGATCCGTTCCGAGGCGCGGAAGGCGAGCGACGAGGGCAAATACGCGCTGGCCTACTGGCTGATCATGCCTGGCGGAAGGCTGGAGCAGGCGATCAAGGCGGAGCCGCCCATCTGGCGCCCTGAAGACCTGCGCAAGGAGGTGAAAGCCGCCCGCGCAGCGCTGGAGGCCGCCGAGCAGAGGCTGGCGGATCGCGAAGAGGCGCTCAAGGCCGCCGAGGAGTTGCTTGCCCGCGAGCAGGCCAGGCTCGACGAAAAGCGGCGCGGGTTCGACGCCGCCGTCCTCGAAAAGGTAGCCGCGCTCAATCCGCCCATCGTCAAAGTCGCTTAGGAGGGAAGAAACATGCCCGAATATCTTGCGCCCGGCGTCTACGTCGAGGAGATCGAACGCGGTCCCAAGCCCATCGAAGGCGTGGCGACCAGCACCGCCGCATTCCTCGGCGAGACCGAGCGCGGCCCGATCAAGCCGCGCTTCATCAGCAGCTACGGCGAGTTCCTGCGCCAGTTCGGCGAGGTTTACGACCCGGGCAAGTATCTGCCCTACGCGGTCAAGTCCTTCTTCGACAATGGCGGCCGCCGCGCCTACATCGCCCGGATCGTCGGAGCGGGCGGCAAGACATCGACTCTGACCCTGGGGGGGAGCTACACCGTCTCCGCGGTCGGGCCCGGCGCCGCCTCGGACCGGATCTTCGTTCGGATCGAGGCCGGGACCACGAAGCGGAAGCTTCCCGGCGAGACCGATGCGAGCAGCGTCGGCTTCCGGCTGCGGATCTTCTACTGGAGCAGCTTGCCCGAAGGCGTCGAGGCCTTCGATCCGATCCTCAAGGACAAGGACCTGCCGCGTCCGTCGATCATGGAGGATTTCGATGACCTCAGCCTCGATCCCAACTCTCCGAGCTATTGGGAGAAGCGGGTCGGCAACTTCAATTCGTCGCTGGTGATCCTGAAGGTGGCGGAAACAGCCACGCTGCCCACGACTCTCTTCAGCGGACCGCTCGACAACGGCGCGGACGGAGCCGCTCCCGGCACCCCCGAATATGAGGGAGAGTCGCTGCAGGCCGACCAGCGCACCGGTCTCGCCGCGCTCGCGATGGATCCCTATCGCGACGTGGCTATCGTCTGCGCGCCCGGCGCGAGCGACGAGATCGTGCAAAAGGTGATCACCCACTGCGAGCTCAATCGCTTCCGCTTCGCGGTGGTCGACTCGCCGGCGGGAACGGCCAACGCCGCGACGCTCGATCCGCGCTCGACGATCGACGACACCAAATATGCGGCTTATTACCATCCGTGGATCGTGGTCAGCGATCCGCGTTCCGGCAATCGGGTGACGATCCCCCCGAGCGGCGCCGTGTGCGGCATCTATGCGCTCACCGATAATACGCGCGGCGTCTGGAAAGCGCCGGCCAACGAAACCGTCGCCGGCGCTCTCGACCTCGAATATGACGTCACCCACGGCGAGCAGGAAAAGCTGAACCCCAGGGGCGTCAACCTCATCCGCCGCTTCCCCGGGCGCGGCATCCGGGTCTGGGGCGCCCGGACGCTGTCGAGCGATCCGCTGTGGAAGTACGTCAACGTCCGGCGGCTCTTCATCTTCCTCGAGGCCTCGATCTACTATTCGACCCAGTGGGTCGTCTTCGAGCCGAACGATCCGAAGCTGTGGGCTCGGGTCAAGCAGACCGTCACCCTCTTCCTGCGCAGCCAGTGGCGCGAAGGCGCGCTGTTCGGCGAAAAGGAGGAAGAGGCCTTCACCGTCGCCGTCGGCCGCGAGACCATGACCGAGGACGACATCCTCAACGGCCGCCTCATCGTCGAGATCGGCATCGCGCCGGTGCGGCCCGCGGAGTTCGTCATCTTCCGGATCTACCAGAAGACGTCGGAAGCCAAGGAATAGCGCCAGCAACAAGGAGATTCAGCCATGCCCGCCAACGATCCGCTGCGCAATTTCCGTTACCGGCTCGAGATAGACGGCATCGTCCAGGCCGGCTTCTCGGAAGTCGCGATCGGCGACGCGAGCAACGACCCCATCGAATATCGCGAGGGGAACGAGATCACGACCGTCCGAAAGCTCAAGGGCCTCAACAAATATGGCAACGTCACGCTGAAATGGGGCCTCACCGACTCCATCGAGCTGGCCAACTGGCACCGGATGGTGGTCGACGACGCCACCCCGCTCTCCGCGGCGCGGCGGACGGTCGTCATCCGCGTCCAGAACGAAGCCGGAGAGGACAAGGCGGCCTACGAGGTCACCCGCGCCTGGCCGACCAAATACAACCCGACGGACCTCAACGGCAAAGGCAATGAGGTGGCTATCGAGTCCCTCGAGCTCGCCAACGAGGGCGTCCGCCGAATCCAGTGAGCAGGAGCTTTGAACCATGGCGTTCCAGACTGAAGTCGAATTCACCTTGCCCAAGGGCTATCTCGACGGCGACGGCGTTCTTCACCGCGAGGGCGTGATGCGGCTCGCCACGGCGGCCGACGAGATCCTGCCGCTGAAGGACCCGCGGGTCCAGCAGAACCCGGCCTATCTTACCGTCATCGTGCTGGCGCGGGTCGTCACCCGCCTAGGCGCGCTGCCCGACGTCAACACCAAGGTCGTCGAGGGCCTGTTCGCCTCGGACCTGTCCTATCTTCAGGCGCTCTACGAAAGTCTCAACGGCGAGGGCGGCGAGGAAGCGGCGGCCGTCCCGTTCGAGCGCGCGGCACGGGAGTTCGGCGTCATGGGGGAAGCATGAAGGCCTATCCCCTCCCTCAGCTCTACGAGGAGATGGCCTTCATCGCCTTCCACTTCCACTGGCCAAGCGCGGAGCTGATGGCGCTCGAACATGGCGAGCGCCGGCGCTGGTGCCGGGAAATATCGAGCATCAACCGGAGGCTCGACGGCCGGCCCGACAATCCCTTCGAGATCGGTTGAGCGGACGATGATGGGCAAGGATCCCTATCGCGCCTTCCGCTTCCGGGTCGAGATCATGGGACTTGAACTCGCCGGCTTCCAGTCGGTGAGCGGAATCGAGCGGGACACCAGGATCGACCCCTATCGCGAGGGCGGGGTCAACGATCATGAGCTGCAGCACGCCGGGCTCACCACCTATCCGCGACTCACGCTCAAGCGCGGGCTCGCCGACATCGGGCTCTGGGCCTGGCACGAGGCGGTGATCCGCGGCCGAATCCAGCGCAGCGTGATGTCGGTCGTTCTGCTCGGCGACGGCCGGCGCGAGGCCTGGCGCTGGATCTTCATCGGCGCCTATCCCGCCAAATGGAGCGGCGCCGACCTCGACGCGAGCCAAAGCCTCGTCGCGATGGAGACGGTCGAGTTCGTCCATCATGGGCTGGTCGGCCTGTGAAACGGCCGATCGCCAGGCGCCGGATCACCGGAGCCGCGCGGATCGCGGGCCGCCGGCGCCTGCCCCGGCGGAACGCGCCGCTGCCCCGACCGCTCGCTTTGCTCTACCGTCGGTCCGAATCCGCGCCGTTGGGGGCGCCCGCGATCCGCGCCGCCGACGGCCGGGCGGTGGTTCTCGCGCCGCGCCTCCAGATCGCTCTCCACCTCTCGCTCACTCTAATTTGCTACCGGTCCGGGTCCAGCGCCGCTTCCGCGCCTTCGGACCGCGCAGGGCGCGGGCCCGCGACGCACACGCCGGCCGCCCACACCCTGCGGTCAACCGCCGGCACCGCCCAGGCGATTCACTCGAGGCGGCTGGAAAAGCACTGTTCGACGCGGACGCAGGTGCGGGCCGGCCCGCCCCCTTCCTCCGCGCGTCCAGGCGCGGCCGAAGCGCGCGGCGCTTCGCCGCGTCACGCCACCATGGCCGCCGCTCGCGGCCATGCAGCCGCGGCGGCCGCCGGCGGCGCACCGTCCGCGGCCCATCCCACTGCTCGCCTCCGCCCGGCCCCCTTCAGCGCCGCCTCGCAGCTGCAGCTCGCCGACGCCGCACGCGGCCATGCACAGGGAGCGGCGACCGGCGCCGCTCCCTCCACCACGCATCCGGCCGCCCCAGTCCGCCCGAGCGGCGCGAGCGCCGCTTCGGCCCCGTCCTCCGCTCCCGCAACCGCGCGCCGCGACGCCCTGGAGGCGGGCCGGCGGCCAGGCCCGGCCCGCGCGCGCCTCGCGTCCCGCGCCGCCTCGGTCCCGGCCCGCGCGCGCCTCGCGTTCCGCGCCGCCTCGGTCCCGGCCCGCGGCGCCGGCCCGACGCAAAGACCCGAAGCTTTGATCGGCAAGGCGGGCGCGTCGTCGCCGTGGCCGATCCGCCGGCCGGCCGTCGGGACGGGCTCCGCTCCCGCGGCGAGCGGAACGGCCGCCGCGCGCGCGCCCCTCCCCGCCGCCCGGCCCGGCAGCCCCGCGCCTTCTCCCCCTCGGCAGCGCGCGACGGGCGCGATCGCCCGGCCCCGAGGCATCACCCAAGGCTCGGGCCGATCCGCATCGAGCCCGAGCCGGGCGCTCCGCCAGCCCCTCTTCGCGCTCCCTGCTCCCGCCGCCACGGCCGCCTCGCCGGAAGCCGGGCAGGACGGACCGGCGCCTGCGCCGCCGCTCTACCTCACGGAAAAGCGGCCGCCGCCCGTCCGGATCGCCTCGCCCGCCGCTTTCGGCTCCGCCTGGAACGCGCCGCCGCTCGATTATCGCTCGTCCCCGCCGCCGCCGCCCCGGCCCGAGCCGCGGCCGGCGCAGGCGCCGCCGGCCGCCGCCGCGCTTCCGCCCGCCCCGACGATCGACCTCGACGCGGTCAGCCGCGACGTCATCTCCCGGATCGAGAAGCGTCTGCGCGTCGAGCGCGAACGCAGCGGCCTTTAGGGGGGAATGCCGATGCCGATGCAGCTCGCCAAGGCCAAGATCGTCGTCCTCGAGGGCGGCAATCCCGGCGAAGTGGACGTGCTGTTCAATCCTTCCGAATACAGCCTCGAGATCGCCAACAATTACAGCCAGAGCTCGCCGCCCGGCCTCTCGAACCCGATCCTCCAGTTCGTCAACGGCCAGGCCCAGACACTGGCGATGGACCTCTATTTCGACACCTATACCGACGGCGGAGGCGCCGACGTCTCGCTGCTGACCGGACGCTTCGCCGACATGCTGAAGATCGACGGCCACCTCCACGCTCCGCCGCGGGTCGAGTTCAGGTGGGGGGTGCTGGCCTTCAAGGCGGTCATCGAGAAGCTGTCGCAGCGCTTCACCATGTTCCTGTCCGACGGCACTCCGGTTCGCGCGACCCTGAACGTCAGCTTCAAGCAATATAAGACGATCACCGAGCAGCTGTCCGACCCGCGCCGCAACTCGGCGGACAAGACCAAGCGCCGGGTGCTCACCGCCGACGGCTCGATCTGGCTGCTGGCGAACCAGGAATATGGCGATCCGCGCCACTGGCGGTCGATCGCGCGAGCCAATGGCGTCGGCGACCCGCTCCGAATCGCTCCGGGTACCCCGCTCGTCGTTCCGCCGCTCGAAGATCCGGCGAAAGGGCCGCGCCCATGAAGCTCGCGGCCCTCGAAAAATCCCATGGCGATTTCCACGTGCCGAGCTTCGCCGTGGAGATCGGCGGCAAGGATCTCGTCCGGGACCTGTTCCTCGCGGTCACCCGGATCGAGGTCGACCTCAAGTCGGCCGCCGCGGGCCGGTTCAGCTTCTCGGTCGCCAGCGCCTTCGATTGGGAGGACCGCGACTTCGTGGCCAGGTCGGGCCAGCAGCGGGTCGACCTGCTCGATCTCTTCGCGTTCGGCGGGAAGGTGGAGGTCAGGCTCGGCTATGGCGACGCCGCCAGGCTGGCGCCGATGCTGACCGGCTTCATCACCGAGGTCTCGACCAGCTTCGCGGAAGGCGGGAGCCCTGAGCTGACGGTGAGCGGCTATGATGTCCTCTACGCCCTCGGCGCCAACAGCCCCTCCCGGCCGCCCTGGGAGAACATGGCCGATTCGGGCGCCGTCGAGGCGGTGGCGGGAGAATATAATCTTTCGGTCCGGGCCGAGCCCACCGTGCCGGTCAGGGACAGCGTCGGTCCGTTCGACGAATCCGATCTCGCCTTCATCCGCAGGCTCGCCGGGAGGAACGGCAGGACCTTCTACGTCCGCGGCAGCACGCTCCATTTCTGCCGCCGTCACAACGACAAAAGCGACGTTGTCGAGCTTGCCTGGGGGGAGGGCCTGTCCAGCTTCTCGCCCTCGGCGAACCTCGGCCGCCAGGTCGGCGAGGTCCAGGTGCACGGCTGGTCGGCGGAGAAAGGCGAGGCGTTCGTCGGACGCGCCCGCAGAGGCGAGGAGAGCGGCCATGAACCAAGTCGCCAGAGCGGCGGCGAACGCATCGCCAGCGCGCTGACCAAGGCGGCGGGCAAAGCGCCGATGCTCAGCATCCCGGCCGCCGCGGTGCGCGATCAGGCGGAGGCCGACGCCATCGCCAAAGGCCTGCTCGAGGAGCGCGCCCAGGGCTTCGTCACCGGCCGGGCCCAATGCGTCGGCCTCCCGGCCATCATGCCCGACGTGAACGTCAAGCTGAGCGGCCTCGGGCGCGCATTCAGCAAGGTCTATTACGTCACCGGGGCCGTCCATACCGTCAACGGCAGCGGCTATCGCACCAGCTTCGACGTCGAGGAGACGGTGCTGTGAACGAGCTCTTCCTCGGCGGCAAGGGGGCCGAAGGCGCCGGCGGAACCGGCCTCCTCACGGGGCTCGCGGTCGGCGAGGTCACCGACAACAAGGATCCCAATGGCCTCGCCCGGGTGCGCGTCCGCCTTCCTGGCCACGGCGCCGGGACGAGCTATTGGGCGCGCACGGCCATGCCGATGGCCGGTTCCGGCCGCGGCACTTACTTCCTCCCCGAAATCGGGGACGAGGTGCTGGTCGGGGCGGCGGGGGGCGATCCTTCGCACCTCTACGTGCTGGGCATGCTGTGGAACGGCAAGGCTAAGCCCCCGGCCGACAATTCGGACGGCAAGAACGACAGGAGAGTGATCCGCTCGCGGTCCGGCCACGAGCTGATGTTCGACGACGGCGCCAAGCCGACGGTCGAACTGAAGCTCAAGGACGGGAAGCGCCTCAAGCTCGACAGCGACGGGGTGCTGGTCGAGGACGAGAAGGGCAACCGCCTGACCATCCTCAGCAATTCGGGCGAGATCACCATCGAATCCAAGGCGAGCCTCAAGCTCAAATCGCAATCGATCTCGATCGAAGCCGGGGCGACCATGGAAATCAAGGCGACCGGCGCACTGACGCTCAAGGGCGCCATGGTCCAGATCAACTAGGAGGACGGCATGGGAGCACCGGCAGCAAGGGTGGGCGATCCGACGAGCCATGGCACTCCGCTCGGCCCTGGGCCCGGCGCTCCCACCGTGCTGATCGGCGGCAAGCCCGCCTGGCGCGCCGGCTCCGACATGCACGTCTGCCCGCTATCGGACGGCCCGAAGCCCCATGTCGGCGGCACCGTCGCCGTCGGCAGCGCCACCGTCATGATCGGCGGTCTTCCCGCCGCTCGGCAGGGGGACACGATCGTTGAAACCGGCCCCCCCAACGCCATCGCCATGGGCCTGCCAACGGTGCTGATCGGATGAACGGCCTCGATCGCCTCGGCAAGGAATTCCTGGGCCGCGGCTGGGCCTACCCGTTTCGAGTCGAGCCGGGCAGCGGCCGTATCGCCGCCGCCGACGACGAGGAGGACATCCGCCAGTCGATCCTCATCATCCTCAAGACCGCCAAAGGCGAGCGGGCGATGCGCCCCGACTTTGGCTGCGGAATCCACGATTTGGTCTTCGCCACGGTCGACACCGCCACGCTCGCGCAGGTGAAGCGGGACGTCGCAGACGCGCTGCGCGACTACGAGGCGCGCATCGCGGTGACCGCCGTGCAGGCGCGCGCGGGCAATCTTCGGGACAGCCAGCTCATCATCGAGATCGACTATCGGGTCCGGCAGACGAACCAGCCCGGCAACATCGTCTTCCCCTTCTATTTCCGCGAGGGCCAGTGAGCGGCGCACCCCTCACCGACTCCCGCCGCGCGAAGGCGCTGCGCGCCGCGCTCGCGCAGATGGCGCCATGGCTGACGCCGGAATGGGCCGGCCTGGAGCAGGAGGGCGACTTCGGAAGAGCGCTGTACGAGATCGCCGCCCGACTCGCCGAGCACAGCACGCGGCGGCTCGACCAGACGGCGCTTCGAGACAAGCTCGCCTTTCTCGCCACCCTCGACATCCCCGCCCCGGCGCCGCGACCGGCGATAGTGCCGATCATATTCATGCTGGCCGAGAAGCGCGGCACTCCTGTCCATGCGCCGGAGCGCGTCCAGATCGCCACGGCGGGCGATGGCGAGCCGGTGATTTTCGAGACCCGCGAAGCCATCGCGATCACTCCGGCGCGGCCGCTCCGGCTCATCGCCGCCGATCCGGGGGCGGACCGGATCGAGCTCGCCCCGCCCAACGTCATCGCCGCGCCCCAACCCAGCCCGCCGCCGGTGATCTATCGGCTGGTCAGCGCCGCCGAGCCGGGGCGGACGATGCTCCAGCTCGCCCAGGCGGTCGGCCTCGCCGCCGGCGACCTGCTGAGGATCGACGGGACCGTCTACCGGATCGCGGGGCGGGCCGGCGAGATCGTGACGCTGCTCGACCCACTCGAAGCCCGCGCCCCCGCCGACACCGCGCTGGAGAAGGTCGCCCGCCTCGATTCCTTCGCGCTTCGCAACCTCAGCGAGCATCTGGCCTATATCGGGCACAAGGAGCTGCTGAAGCTCGACGGACATGCGACGATCGCCCTGCGCCTCGATCCGCCGGGCCTCGCGCGCCGCCTCGGCCAGCTCGATGTCGCCTACGAGCTTTGGGGCAAGCCGAAGGCGTCCGATGCGCCCGGCTGGCAGCCCTTGCGCCTGCTGGGCGGTCCCGGCGGCGACCTGCTGCTGCGCAAGGACTGGCCGGGCGAGGTCGAGGAGGTGGAGGTGCAGGGGCGCAAGAGCCGCTGGATCCGCTTGCGGCTGCTGAAGCCCCTCACCGACGCCGATGCTCCGGACACGCGCGCCGCCTCGGTGTCGATGAAGGTCAACTCCAACGCGTCCGCCGCACCTCAGGCGGACGAGGTCACCCATTCGATCGTGAGTGCCTTCCACAATGGCGTGCCCCTTCCGCTGACGACGGCATTCCTGCCGTTCGGCCCTGAACCGCAGCGCTTCGACGCCTTCGCCATCGCCGCCCCCGAGGCGCTCAGCAAGAAGAAGGCGGCGGTGGAGCTCCAAGTGGCGCTGAGCGATGCAAGCCTGGGCAGCCTGTCGGCGACGACGGGCGCCCCGGACCGCCTGTACGGCGTCGGCCGCAACGGACGTCTGCAGGCGGTCCGGTTGGAGCCGCCTGGAACGCTGCACTGGCGCCAGCTCGACCGCCCGCCTCCGGCGCCGACGGGAAGCGGCGCCCCGCCGCGTCTCGATCCCGACGGGCCCTGCCTCGCCCTGCAGGCGCAGTCGGGATCGCCGGCCGCGGACATCGCCGTCGTCCGTGACTCGGCGAAGACAATTTGGGTCGCCGCCGTCCGAAGCGAGGGCCAGGACTGGACCGTGGACAGCTGGACACCGCTGCCGCCGCCCGGCGGGCATCCGCCCGACAGCTTCTGCCTGGCCCACACGTCGGCCGAAGGTGATGCGACCGTCGCGCCGGGTTCCGGCAGCCTGTTCGGCGGCACTGTTCCAGCCATGTTGCAGGCCGCGCCGCCGGCCCGATCCGCCAAGCTTGTCGCCGCCAATGCCGCCGGACTGCATGTGCAGGCGCTGGAATCCGCCGGCGCGGCAGCCCAGGCATGGCTGCCCTTGGCTCTCGCCCCCGGCAGCGATCCCGCGCCCCCCTCTCCCCTCCTGCTGGTAACGATCGCCGGCGCTAATCACCTGATCGCCGCCGTCGACTCGAACGGCGCCGTCCATCGCGGACAGATCGCCGGCGGGACCGTTAAATGGTCGAGGCTCTCGGCGAACGGCACAGCCAGGTCTTCGGTCCGTCCGGCGGCGGTTATGCACGAGAACCGACTGCATGTGATCGTCGCCACGACGCAGACGGGCCGGCCGGTCGCGATGCTTCGGGAAGGAGGCGGGCCGCTCTACGCGCCGCCGGCCGGATCGGCTCGCATTGGCGCGCCAGGGTCCATCGCGTGTCTCCCCGCCGACGCCGCGAGGCCGGATTTCCCGCTTATCGTGGTGGTTGGCGAGACCGAGGCGATGCTCTGGTCGGACGAGGATCTCGCCGTGCCGGTTACGCTCCCGTCCGGCGGCGATCCGAAGAAGGAAATACGGCCGGCGCTTGCGGCAGGGGAATCCGGAGCCGATGTGCAACTGGTCCTCGGCACTCCCGGCGAACGGCTGCTCCACGCGCCGATCCAGGGCGGCCGCCATACCCTTGCCTTCGTGGCTTTCGACCTTCTCCGAGCCGATCCCGGCACCAGCCCGGAATATCACCTGGTGGAGGGACAGCTCGCCCCCGGCGCGGTCGTGCCCCCGCCGCTCGATTTCCCGAGCGGGCGGCTGCTTCCACTCACCCCGGGACTGCTCGCGGTCGGCAATCGCTACTGGCTGCTGTCGCCCCTCGCCGGTGGCTCCGGAACGGCGACGATGGTATCCGGCCAGCCGCGGCAGCTTCTCCTGGATGCCGCCGACACCGCGACCGGGAAACGCCATTTCCTGAAGGCCGGCGACGACAACACCTTCTATGCCGTCGAGTCTGTCAAAGTCGTCTCGGGCAGGCGGATCGCCACCCTCGCGACGGACGTGCCGACGAGCCCGATCCGCTATACGAGCTACCGCAAGGGAAAGCGCAGGCGGTTCGAGCGCGAGGACCAGAAGACGTTGTTGAGCTTCGAGGCGGCGTTGCCGGGCGGCGTTACCGACCTCCGCTTCGCGGGCAAGCCCCGAAGCCAGAACTTCACGAGGCCCGATGTTCAGCCGGCGGGGAAGAATTGGGTGCGGGTCGGCTCGGCCTGGTCGACCCCGCCGACCGACGGCCAGGCGACGTTCGTCGTACGCAGCTCTCTCGGCGCCTGGACTCAGGTTCCGCTGCCGCGGAGCGCCGAGAATCCGGAACTCTCCTGGGAATATTTCGACGGCCGCGGCTGGCGCCGCCTCGACAAGGGTTTCAGCGACGGCACCGCCAATCTGGCCTCGAGCGGGTCGGTCCGCTTCATCGTTCCAGACGACCTGTCGCCGACGGACGTGGCGGGGCAGCAGGATTACTGGATCCGCGCCCGGCTGGTCGGGGGGGATTACGGCCGTCCCGCCTATGTCGTCCAGACCGACCCGCCCAACCGGCAGTCGATCACCGTCGACCGCTCCAAGCTGAACCCGCCGGAAATCTTCAGCATCGAGGCGCGCTACGCGCTTCGAGATTACGCGCCGCCGCAGCTGGTCCTCACCGTCAACAATCTCGCGGCCGTCGACCAGACGCAGGCCGCCGCCGCCGCCGGGGCGGAGTTCGATCTTTTCGAGGGGCTGGCGGCGCATACCGGCGATCGGCCCGGTCTCGGCAGAGCGATCTACCTCGGCCTTTCCCGCGTACCGGGCGTCGATTCGCTAACCCTGTACGTCGATGCGACCGATGTCGGCGCGCCGCCCCTGCGCCTGCAGGCGGAGGTGCTTCGGCCTGAAGGCTGGACGGCGGTCGTCTCCGACGACGGCACAGCGGGATTGACGCGGCCGGGCCTCCTCCGGCTGTTCCTCTCGACGGCGCCGGCCGAGCTGCCCCTCTTCGGCTGCGCCGCGTGGTGGCTGCGGCTACGCCCGGTGGAACCCAGGACCGATTGGGCGCCGAACGTTCGAGGGCTGTATCTCAACGCCGTCACCGCCGAGCAGGGCAAGTCGCTGCGGCAGGAAATATTGGGCTCCAGCCTCGGCGCGCCCGACCAGAGCTACACGCTCGCCGAGGCGCCGGTACTTTCCGAGACGTTGGAGCTGAGAGTGAGGGAGTCGCTCAGCGACGAGGAAAAGGAGGCGCTCACCGCCGCCGCTGCGGACGCCGTCGCTTCCTACCCCGACGTCGGCGGCGAATGGATTCGCTGGAACGCGACCGACAGCTTCGCCGGCGGCGGAGCGCGCGTGTTCCGCCTCGATCCGTCGAGCGGCGAAATCCGTTTCGGCAACGGCCGCGAGGGGCGGATTCCTCCCGCCGGACGAGATTCGATCCGCGCCGTCGGCTACCAGGCCGGCGGCGGCAGCCGCGGCAACGTGCCCGCCTTTGCCGTCAGCCAGCTGAAGACCTCGCTCGAATCGGTGGAGCTCGCCGTCAATCCGGTCGATGCCGGAGCGGGCGCCGACGCACCGCCGAAGGAGCGGCTCGCGGCGACCGCCCCGGCCCGGCTGCGTCACGCGAACCGGGCTCTGACTCCGCCCGATATCGAGGCGCTCGCCACCAGTTCATCGCCCGACGTCGTTCGAGCGCTCTGCCTTCGCACCCGCGGCTGCGCCATCGATCTGGTCGTCGCGATCCGCCAGGCCGGGCAGCGGTGCCCGGTGCCGTCGCGGGCTCGGCGGGAGGGGATCGCGCGCAACATCGCGGCCTCCGCCTGGGGTGCCCTCGAGCCGCGGGCGATCCGCGTGCGGCCGCCCAGCTACGTCCGTATCCGGGTCGAAGCGATCGTCATCGCGCGCACCGCCGAGGGCGTGGCCGAGGTCGAACATGACGTGCGCCAGGCGATCATCGGCTTCCTCCATCCGATGGATGGGGGGCCGGGCGGCCTCGGCTGGCCCTTCGGCCGCAGGCCCTGGCCCAGCGACGTGCAACGGATCGCCGCGGCCGTGAGCGGCGTCGACCGAGTCGCCGATGTCGCGATCGCGGCGTGCGACGCCGGCATCGATCTCGACCGGCTGGACCCGGCTGCGCTGGTCTGCGCGGAGGGGGAGGATATCGCCCTCGTCGTCCAGCCGCCGCGGGGCGCGCGATGATCCCGGTTCCCGACCTCGACGACATCGACTTCGACGCCCTCGTCGAGGAAGGAAGGGCGCTGATCCCGCGCTACGCGCCGGATTGGACCGATCACAATGTCCACGACCCGGGCATCACCCTGCTCGAGTTGCTGGCCTGGGTGATCGATCTGCAGATCTACCGTATCGGCTTCGTCGGCGACTCGCACCTGAGGGCGTTCGCGGCGCTGCTCGGGGCCGAGCCGAGGCCGGCCCGGCCGGCGCGCGGTCTCTTGTGGCCCGCCGCCGGCGGTGCGCGACACGAGCAGGCGCTGACCCGCGGGACCCGGGCGTGGCCGGTCCGCGATCCGGGGCTGATCTTCACGACGGCCGCCGACCTTCGCCTCAGCGGCGCGCCGTTCGGAATGACCGCCGGGGCCGCGGGAAAGCCGGCGAAGGTGCGATCGGACGGCAGCGGCGCAATCCGCCTCGATCCGGCGACGGACTGGCTCGAGCTCAATCTGGCCCGGCCGCTCTTCGCCGGGGCGACGGCCGCCGCGACGATCGCCGTCGGCCTCGAGTTCGCCGGTCCGCTGGCCGATCTGGAGCCGGACTTCGCCCTCCCCATCGCGTTCGATTATCGGACGGGCGACGGCGTCTGGCATCGGGCCGGGATGGATTGGATCGACGGCGGCGCGCGCCGGTCGGGAGCGGCGCTGCTCGACATCGCCGCCGGCGCCGCGGGCGTCTCCGCGATCCGGCTGGACTTCACCCGCGCCCCGGTGCGCGCACTGCCGACGCGGGTTGCGCTCGACGTGCTGCCGCTGGTGCAGATCGAGACCCTGGCTTCGACGATGCTCGGCAGAAGCCCCGGCCTGCCGGACCTCGAGCTGTCGCTCGGGGCCGGGATGCTGCCGGCCCCGGACGCCGCCCACAATCCCCTCGAGGTGCTCACCCTCGAACTCGGCGGACGGGTCGAGTGGAGCCGGGTCGCCGGTCTCGGTCCGTCGGGCCCCGAAGACTGCCATTATACCCTCGACGAAGACGGGGCCACCATCCGCTTCGGCAATGGCGTCAATGGCCGGATACCGCCGCCAGGCCGCCAGGTCGACCGCGGCGCCCTCGACGTAACCGCGGGGACGAAGGGCAATCTCATCGCAGGAGTCTCGTGGAGCGTCGAAGGTGTCCCCGCCGAAGCGGCGCGCTGGACCAACCACCAGGCGATGAGCGGCGGATGCGACGCGTGGGACCGGGAGGCGCTGCTGACGGACCTGCGACGCCGTTCGCAGGAGAGATCGGCGATGCTCACCGACGCGGAGCTTCGCGACGCGGCCGCCGGACTGCGGGGCTTCGGCCTCGAGCGGGCCGAGGTGCTGCCGCGCTTCCTTCCGACGCTGCCGCACCGGCCGGTCCCCGGCGCCCGCACCCTCCTCCTCCATCCGAGCGACGGCGTCCGCGGCGGCGATGCCTGGATCGATGCGATCGAACGGCGGCTGGCGCCGCGGCGGGTGCTCGGCGAGCGGCTGTCGCTGGCGGCGGCGGAGCCGGTGCCGATCGCCGTCTCGGCCGAGCTGCTGATCGCGGCGGGAAGCGACCGGCCGTCGATCGAGGACGCCGTCCGCGCCAGGCTCCAGGCGCGGCTCAGCGCGACGAGGAGGTCGCCGGCGATCGAGCCGTGGCCGAGCGGCCGGCCGGTGACGATCGGCGAGCTCGAAGCGCTGATCGCCGGAGCCGAAGGCGTGATCGCGGTGCCGCGACTCCGGATCGGCGCGCGCGGCGATGCTCCGGACCGTATTTCGGTGCCGCTGGCGCGGATCGAGGTCGCGGTCGCCGGCAGGATCGAACTCGCCGTGCGGGTGGAGGCGTAGGATGGGCCACTTCGCGGAGCGCTCCTACCGCTTCGCCACGGCGGCTCACTGGCACGCCGGCGCGATGAGCGGCTTCGATCCGCAGGACGGCCGGCTGACGCTCTCGCCCCCGCTGGTCGCGCGCCGTGTGGCCGGCAGCGACGCCGGCAGCCTTGCCTCGATCGACGCCTGCGGCCGCGCCGCCTGGCTGCGGCGATCGAGCGGCGAGCTGGTGCGGCTCTACGATTTCGGCCCGGAAGTTCAGGGGCGGCTCGACGTCGAGGCGCCGGTCGCCCTGTTCATGGGTCCGGCCCGATTGTGGGTACAGGCCCCCGAACGGGTCACGCGCTTCGACTCGCGAACCCTCCAGCAGCTCGGAAGCTTCGCCCATCAGAAGCTCATCGCCAGCGCGAGCGACGGCTGCGACGGCCTCTGGCTCCTCATCGCGAGCCGTCGCGGGGCCTATGTCCGACACATTGACGGCCGGGGCTGTCTCGCCCCGACCCGCCTCCATCTGCTCTGCGCCGTTCGGCCGATCGCTCTGGCGGCCGCTCCCGACGGCACCTGGCTTGCGGTGCTCGACAGCCCCGGAGAGCCGCGCGCGGCCACGGCGAACGATTGGCGGCTGCATGTCGTCGATCTCGCCACCTGCCGCACCGCCAAGCCGTTCTGCTTCAAGCTCGCGCGCGACGAACCTCCGCCCCGCCACCTGGCGATCGATGGCCGCGGCCGCATCCGGCTCGCGGGATCGACCGCGGACCTGCCGCTGCTCGCCGTGTCGCGCGACGGCAATCAGGTTGCGCGCCAGATCCTTCGCTTGCCGGCCTCCGCCTCTCCGGTCGGAGGGCTGCTCTGGGGAGAGACATTGCTGCTGGCCGCCGCGGACGGGCTCTACCGCCTTGGACTCGCAGCCGCCGGCGACGAGGGCGCGGACGTGTCGACAGGAGTCTTCATCACGCCCGCTCTGATCTCCCCCGACGGCACTCCCTCCGGCTGGAACCGCGCCGACATCGAGGTGGAGATGCCGGAGGAGGCGACCCTCAAGGTCAGCTTCGCCAGCTACGGCAAAACCGAGGCGGGACGGATCGAGAGCATCCGCCACGCTTTCGCCTCGACGAGCGCAAGCCGCGCCGGCCGCGTCGAGGCCGTGGACCCGTCGATCGTCTGGGAAGGCGACACCCGCACCTATCGCGGTGGCTCCGGAGGAAGTCGCGTCCTCCGCTTCCTTCTCGATGGCGCGCGCGAGACGCATTTGTGGCTGAAGCTCGAGTTCGAATGCCCGGCCGGCGCTTCGCCCGTGTCGCTGCTTTCGCTTCGGGTGCGGTATCCGGATCGCTCGTGGCTCGACGACCTTCCGGCGATCTACCGCGAGGACGAAGGTTCGGCCGCTCAGCTCCGCCGCTTTCTCGCGCCGATCGAAGCGCTCTATGGCGGCCTGAGCGAGACGATCGACGCGCTGCCCGGCCGGATCGATCCCGCCACGGCCAGCGACGAATGGCTGTCCTGGCTGCTCGAATGGCTCGGCTTTCCGCCCACCTCGGGCCTCGGCGCCGACGTCCAGCGGCGCTTGCTGGCCGACGCCGGAACGCTTCTCGCCGAACGGGGCACGCTGGGAGCGCTCGAGCGCATGCTCGGCCACGTTACCGGAGGCAGAGCAAGGGTCGTGGACAGCGCGGCCGCCGCCGCCTTCTGGGTGCTGTCGAGCCGCCGCACCCGCTTCACCGCGCGGCTCGGCCGCGACACGCGCGTGGTGGCGCACCGACCGGTGGAATTCGTGCTCGGGCGCAAGGATCTGCGGCTCGGCGAAGCGCCGCTCGGGCGCAGCTGCACGGACGTCGACGCTCTGCTCTGCGCGAATTGCGGTCTGGTCTCGATCCAGATCGAGCTGGAAGCGGAGCGGCGGGCGCTGATCGAACCGATCGTTCGCAACCTGATCGACATCTTCGTGCCCGCCCATTGCCGGGTCGAGCTCAGCGTCGGGCTGGCGACCCGCCTCCCGCCGCCCGGACGGCTGGACGACGCCTTGCCGCTCGACGGCGGGCGGCTTTCCGACCCGCGCGGCGTGGAGCTCGGGCGAATCACCCGCGCCGGCGGCTGGCAGCTGCCGCCGAGCGACATTCCACCCATTCCGATCGACGGGACGGCGGCGCCGGACGGCGCGCGCCGTCTCGCCTGAGCCGCAGCATGAGGAGAGAGACCATGGCCGATGCCGATCCGAAGGCGCCGCAACGCTGGACCAGGCGGCCGCTCTTCTCGCCGACCCAGACTCTGACCGCCGAGCAGCTCAACCTGATGATGGACGATCAGCGCGCGCGGACGGAGAAGCTGATGCGCGGCCTCCACGGCCACGGCGTCATCTTCGGGCTCGCGGTAACGCGCGAGGAAGGGCCGACTCCCCTGAAGGTGAGCTGCGGCATGGCGCTCGACCGCCACGGGCGCCTGCTCCACTGGCCCGGCGGGGCCGTCACCCTGGGCGAGCTGGTCGCCATGCCCGAATGCGCGGGCCGGTTCACGCTCTCCATCCATTATGCGCGGCGCGAGGTTCCGGGCGGCGGCTGCGGACCCTGCTCGGACCGGCCGCAGTGGATCGAGGAGGGTGTCGTCTACCGCCTCGTCGAGGAATGTCGGGCGCTCGACCGCGCCTGCGTCCGCCCGAGCGAAGCCCGCTGCATCGGCCTCGATGAATATGTCTGCATGCGCAACGACTCCCGTGACGGCCCTTTGCCGGCGGCTCCCGATCTGGAATGGGCGTGCGGCGCGCCGGGAGCGCTCTGCCGGATCGGCTGCAGTGACGTGTACTACGATCCGGAGGCCGGCATCCCGATCGCCTGCGTCGAGGTGCGCAACCTCTGCGACAATCCGAAGTGCGACCCTCATTGGGGGTTCGGCGCGGTCCACGAGACCTGCGAGGTGCGGCCGTGGGTGTATCGCACGCCCCTGCTCTATGATCTCATCAAGGGCTGCCAGAACGATTTGGCGCGAGTCGAGGCTGTGCTGTGGGGTCCGAACAACCGCGGCGGCGCCGACGGCTGGCCCGACGACGTGCCATGGGAGGGCTTTGCCGAGGCATTGCGGGCCGGGCCTGAGATCGTCTTCACCAGGCCGGTGCGGATCGATACCGTTCACCCCGGCTCAGTCTTCCTCACGGCGATCCTTTGGGAGCGGCAGGCGGACTATCTGCTGACCCGCCGCATCCCGGCGGCGGCGCAACCGCTTGATGCCGAGGACGGCCATGCAACCCGCTACCGGCTTCGCATCAACCCAGGCTGGATCCGCAACGAGATCGAAAGCCGCTCGGAGCTGAAGAGCGGCGGTCGAGTCGAACTGACGATCCGCGGGCAGATGATCCGCGATCGCTGCGACAATTTCCTCGACGCGGTGCCGCTCGACTACGCGCCGCGCACGCCGCCGCACAGCCTCCCCGGCGGCGAGTTCGTCGCGCTTCTGCGCTTCGCCGCGGAGACCCGAGCCCCGCCCCCGCCGCCCGAGCCGGAGCCGGAAGCGAGCCCGCCCGCCGAATCCTATTAGGAGTGAACCGCCATGAACCAGACGATCGAATGGAAGAAGACTCAGCCCGGCTCGACCGAGGCGGTTCAGTTCAGCGACGGAATGCTGGTCACCGCCGAGGATCTCACCCAGGCGATGCGCTACCCGCTCTCCGTGATCCAGGTGCTGCTCAAGGCCTATTTCGGCTGCGGCATCGTCTGCGGCCTCGACCTGAAGCATCCGGACGAGAACCAGTCGGCGGAGACCGAGGAAGACGGAGCCGAATCGACGGGTGAAACGGAGCAACGGGAGTGCGCTGCCAACTTCATCCTGACGGTGGAGAAGGGCGTGGCGCTGGGTTGCGACGGCTATCCCGTCGAGATTTGCGGTCCGCTCAAGCTGGATCTGACACCCGACCCGTGCCGCCGCGATCCGACGAAGGCGCAAGTGATGTGGATCGCGGCGCGCCGAGTGACGGCCGCGGAGGCGGCTGCGCGCCCCTGCGGCTGCGGCCCGACCGGCGGCGAGCCGGCACAACAATGCTCCCGAATGCGCGACCATGCGCTCGTTCAGGCCTTCGGAGATCGTCCGCCGACGGACATTTGCCGAGCCGCGCCTGCGGCGGAGGATGATGCCGGCGAGGCGGGGCAGAAGCCGGTACGGGGGGAAGCTCCGACCGGGCCGGCCGCTCTCCGAGATTGCCTGAGGAAATGCGGCGAATGCGCCTGCTGCGGCGAACCGTGGGTGCTGCTCGGCTCCGTCCTGGTCACCCGGCAGGGGCTGCGCACGATCGACCGGAGCGGCCGGCGCTACGTCAAGCCGATCGCCTGCCACTGCGAGGCCGTGACCGGCGATCAGGCCCAGCCGCCGACGCCCGCAACGGACAATTCGGGCACCTCCACCGCGAGCGGCACAGGCCGCGGCCGGGTGACGGATTCCGCGACTATCAGACAAAAACGGTGACTATGAAACAAGGTTGCTCAAATCGACTGATTCCTGTGCACATCGAGGAGCGGTGAAACTTTGTCGAAGGGAAGAAGTAACCGGCAAATGGAGAATGGGGCCGCAGAAAGTCGCCGGCCGCCGATCGGATGCAGGTTTTCCTTGCAAACGGCGGCGCCTTCGGGTCCTCTTTCGACTGCGCTCACGTCCTATGACTTGGCGCCGTGTATCGCCGTGACGGCTGATTGCCAGCATGTCGCGGCATCTTAAGCTGTGGGCTTATCCAACAACTAAGGGACAGCCTGTCCGCTGTGCGGACGAAGGCGCCCGGAACCTGGACTGGGGGGATCGGTTATCCTCGGCGTAGTCGTCTATTCGCCTGTGCGGCTGTTCGCGGACGGTGTGGCCGCATGTCTCGACGCTCAGCCCGACACGCGCGCCGTCGCCTGCCACGACGTCCAGGCGCTCGGCGCCGTGCTGGAGAGCGGCGAGGCGGACGTCGTGCTCATGGACGTTACCGACCGGCGGGCACTGGAGCAGGGCCGAGCGCTCATCCACGCCTTCCCGCACGTCAAAGCGATCGCACTGGCCCTGCCAGAGGCGGCGGAGGACGTGATCGCCTGCGCCGACGCCGGCTTCGTCAGCTACGTCCCGCGCAACGCCTGTGTCGAGGACATGTGCGAGGTGCTCCGCCGGGCGCTTCGGGACGAGGTATCCTGCGATCCGAAGGTTTCGGGCGGTCTGCTTCGCGAGCTGCGCCGCCGCCAGGCCGTCCTGGCGCCGGCGGGCGAGCCGGGCGACGAGCTCACTCGGCGTGAACGCGAGGTGCTTCGCCTGCTCGGCCGGCGGATGAGCAACAAGGAGATCGCGCGCCAGCTCTGCCTCAGCACCGCGACGGTGAAGAACCACGTCCACGCGATCCTCACCAAGCTCAACGTCCACGCCCGCTCCGAGGCGCTGGCGCGGCTGCAGGCGGACCCGATGATCGGCGACTGCTCGTTCGCCCGGCGATGACCCTGGCCATGCAGATCGAGAAATGCGGCGCACCCGGACCCAGGGCTTATGAGAGGTGCCGAAGCTGATGCCGCGCATGCTCCAGGGAAGGTCGCGCTCCAGTCCTGCTCGCAAGGCTCCGGCTCCAGCTCCAGCCCGCCGCGAGCATCCCTTCATCGGTCTCCAGCGCCGTATCGGCTACACCGCCGCATGTGGCGTTGTGCAGCGCAAGGCGAAGTCCGAAGCTGCTGCCGCATCGGCTCCGCCGGCAGAGTCGGCCGACCTGCGCGACGCCGCGGAGAAGCAGGCCGACCTCGATGCCGGAGTCGGCGCGGCTGTGTCGGCCGCCGCCGATCCGAAGGTTCCCGTCGCGCAGCTGCCAGGCCTGATCGCGGAGATCAAGCGCGCCTATGGAATGATATCCCTGGAGCTGACGCCGGTGCCTCCCGATCCGGGCGCCGCCGTCGCGAGCGTGATCGTGACCGGCCGGGTGAACCCGCCGAGGAAGGCGGTGGTGGCGGTTCCAAGCGAGCGTGCCGCGCAGATCGCGGCTGCATCCGCGTCCGCGCAATCCGCTCCCGCGGCGGCCGGCGCCGCGGCTGATGCCAGGATGGAGACGGGAGAGCCGGCCCCGGCCCCAGGCGCCGGGCGGGCACGCGCTACTCCGGAGGAAATCGAGGCGAAGAGGCAGAAGGCGCTTGCCAGGCTTGCCCTAGCAGGCGGTTCCGGCGCCGGATCCAGTGCCGCCAGCGCCAGCGCGCCGACGAGCTCGACAGGAGCCCCCACAGCGTCGCATGTTTTTCCGCAGCCGGGCGAATTCTGGTTCGGTCGAAGGGCCGAGGCGTCCGCGCAATTCGCTCTCGCGGCGGCCAGCGCCGCAGCTGATGCCAGGATGGAGACGGAAGACTCGGCCTCGGGCGCCGGCGCCGGGCGGGCACGCGCTACTCCGGAGGAAATCGAGGCGAAGAGGCAGAAGGCGCTTGCCAGGCTTGCCCTAGCAGGCGGTTCCGGCGCCGGATCCAGTGCCGCCAGCGCCAGCGCGCCGACGAGCTTGACAGGAGCCCCCGCAGCGTCGCATGTTTTTCCGCAGCCGAACGAATTCTGGTTCGGTCAACGGGCGCAAGCGCGCCCTTACGATCCAGCTTTTGCCCGCTCAGCGACCCCGAATTTTATCGGGACGCGAGTCGAGAGCTGGCCCAAGCTGGGGCTCGTCGAGGCCCTCCATCATGCCGGGGCGCAAAATATAAACATAACGGCCGAGGCTCATGAGACAGTCGCAGTCCTGTCATTCAACGGCGAGCGTCAGGCGGCCTACCACAGCACACAAGGCGCAGCTCACGCGGAACAGAATCTCGCCACGGACTTCGACAACGCCATGCTGCGCTACCGGCAAAGGCAGCCGGCTTCGCGTGCCATCGACACGATCCACATAACATTGAATTTGAACCCTTGTGGCCGGAACCCGTATTTGAGGGTCGGGGATACGAACAAAGGGTGCGCCGACCTGCTGGTGGATCTAAAGGCCAGAACCGACGCCGGCGGCAGCGGAAAGATCAAATGGTTCGTGTCCTACCACGGCGTGTACAGGCTCACTCCAGAAGTAGAGGCGGAGTCCACAGCGGCGATCGCCCGCTTGAAAGCGGCCGGAATAACGATCTCCTGAATGCCTGCTTGGCAAGGGAGCGGCGAGCTCGTCGGCCGATCCGGCTCAATCGGATCGGCCGCCCTCGCCGCCTAGTCTTCATTCTCCCGGCGCATCTGCCTGCGCATCGCCGCGACGCGGTCGAGCGCGGCCTGCTCGGCCCAGAAATTCTGCTCGCTCTTGGAAAGCTCCGAGGCCACCCGGGACCCGTTGAGCCCGCTGACCGCCGCGAAGAGCGACAGGATGATGTGCGCCAGCTCGTCGATCAGCAAGGCGATGTCGTCATACCAGGGCGGGACTCCGTTGAAGAGGATCCTGAGGATCATCCGGATGATCTTCTTTAACTCCTGCAGGTTCCGAGCCAGCCAGATGAGAAAGGCCTCGCTCACCCCTTTGGCCATGACCGCGGCCGCGGTACGCTCGGTGTTGCAGGCGATCATTCGCCCCTGCTGGATATCGAGGAACTCGTCGACCTGGACCCGGATCCGGGCGTTGACCTCGGCATAGCCGTGCTGGACCTTCTCGGTCATCCGCCGGAACTGCTCGGTCAGCGTCTCGACGTTCGCCTCGAGCAAAGCGGCGTCGTTCGATTGTCCGCCAGAGCGACCGAGGGCGGCGAAGGTGTTGGCGACGAAGCAGTTCGCCGCGGACAGGAAGCCGTCGAGCGAGTTGGCGTCGCGGCCGCCTTTGGCTTGTTCTACCACGCTTCTTCCCCTTGCTGGCCAAAGCTAAAGCTTCGGCCGCCGAGGGGCACGTGGTCAATGAGCCGGGGGTTCAATAAGGACCTAGGCAGGGGCCTAGGCGGTGACCTAGCGGCGGAGCCTAGGCTCCCGCGCCGCGGGGCCGCTAATATTCCTCGGTCGTATATTCTTCCACCGTACACCCGCATGCCGCCCCGTCCTCGTCGCAGGAGCTGTCGGGCGGCGGCGCGGGGCACGAGCGCGGAGGCGGCGCGGGGGGCGGAGGCGATGGCGGCGGTGGAGGAGGCGGCGCCGGGTCGCACCCGCCTGACGATGCCCCGCCCGACGCACCTGCCCCCGGGCAGGGGTAGGGCGCGGGGCAACAACCGGACGGCCCGTTGCCGCCCCCGCCCGGCGCGTCACGGCCGTCGCGGCCGTCGCGGCCGTCGCGGCCATAGGCGCCTCGGCGGTACCACTCCGCTTCCGACTGATGGATGGCGATCAGGCCGTCGACCCGGCTCAGCGTCGCCATGGTCGAAACGCAGCCGCCGATGCCGAAGAGCAGGAGCAGGAGCAGCAGCAGCAGGGCGAGCGCCAGGGGCACTCCCATGATCTCCGGGCCCGAACCGCCGCGGCGTTCGGAGTCGTGGCGTTCGTCGCGCTCGCGCCAGCCGCCGCGCCCGCCGCTCCACCAGCCGCCGCCATGGCCCCGGCCTGCTTCGCGATCGAAACGCGCCCCCTCGTAAGCGCCATAGCCGCTCGCGGCGCCCCCGCCGCGGCCGTCCCAATCGATCCCGGCAAGCTCCGACAGCGCCTCCTCGTCGCCCTCGTGAAGCCGGCGCGCCTCCTCGATCCAGCCGGTGGCGACCCCGGCGATATGCTCGCGCTCGCGGCCCGGGAACAGCATGGCGATCTGATCGGCCGAGCTTCGCTGCAGGTCTCCGACGGTCCGGATGCCGCCTTCCTCGAGGACGTGGCGGTGACAGTCGCCGACGCCGCGCACGTCGCGCAGTCGCACGACGCCGCCATCGAGCGCCGAGATCAGCCGGCGGAAGTCGGCCCAGCGGCGCTCCGCCAGCAAGCGCGCCTGGAAAGGCCAGGTCGAAGGGTCGAAGAAGCGGAAATCCTCGTAGCGCAGCAGGATGAAGCGCAGCTGCGCGGGCCGGAGCGCGGCGAGCTGCTCGTAGGTGTAAATGCCGTGCTCGCGCAGCAGTTGCTCGGCGCGGGGGCCGATGCCTTCAATCTCCTCGAGCCGGTCGGTCCGGTCGGGCGCGCTCGGCGGCGGCGGGACGACGGGGCGGCTCGGCAGCGGGGCGCGGCGGATGCGGCGGCGCGGACGCAGCGCATCGCGACCGAGCCAGACCGAGGCGGCGAGCAGCGCAAAGGCGACGGCGCCCAGGACGATCCAGAACATTTCGCGCCAGGGCGAAGTCGTGAGAATGGCGTCCACGGCGGCCTTCCTGGGGGCCGGACCGGAGCGCCCCCCGCCCATGATGATCGCGCCAGCAGGCCGGTGCCACCGAAAAAGCATCGAACGCGGGCAGCGTGCCGGATTGGGACGTACCGACGCCTGGAGGCTTCATGCGCGACTTCGCTCCTCCTCGACGCGATGCCGCCGGTCCGCCGGTCGCCGGGCGCCGGTCAGCCCTCCTGGTCGGCGCGCGCGACGCCCTCTCCGTCGAGGTTCTGCTCGACGAAATCCCAGTCAACGATATTGCCGAGCACCTTCGCGGCGAAACCGGCGCGGTCGTTGCGATAGTCGATGTAATAAGCATGCTCCCACACATCGAGCGTCAGCAGCGGCTTCATGCCCTCGTGAACGACGGGAGTGTCCGCATCGTGGAGCGACGTGATGGCGAGCTTGCCGCGATCGAGGACCAGCCACGCCCAGCCGTTCGAGAAATGGCCGGTCGCTTCCTCCTTCAGCCGGAGCAGCATGTTGTCGACGGACCCGAAAGCGTCGTCGACCATCGCCGCCAGCCGGCCGGCCGGTTTGCGCCCCTCTGCCGACGCAAGGCAGCGCCAGTAGAAATTGTGGTTCCAGATCTGCGCGGCGTTGTTGAACAGCGCGGAATCGCGCCGGTCGTTCGCCGTTCGGACGATTTCGACGAGCGAGCCGCCGGCGCCGGGAGCGTCGGCCAGCATGGCGTTGACCTTGTCGATATAGGTCCGGTGATGCTTGCCGTGGTGGAAGGATAAAGTTTCCGCCGACATATATTCGCCGAGGGCATCAGGGGCATAAGGCAGTGGAGCGAGTTGGAACGCCATTGCACAATCTCCGTGGCTAGGATCGCGCGGTGGGGCGGCTGGCCGACACGATCCCGCCGCTCGCAAACCGCTCGCCCGGCAACTTTCCGGCCGGCTTCAGGGAAATGAACATATTGCCTTTTGTATCCAGGCGCGCCGCCGGAGACGATGTGCCTTGGGCTAGTCCAGCTCCAGCCACTGCTCGAAAAATCCGCCATAGCCGCGCTCGCGGTCGACGAAATGGATTTCGTAGATCCAGGTTCGCGGATACCCGCCGCCGTCCGGGTCGCACAAGCGGGTGTGGTTGCCGGAATGGAGATAATTCTCCTGAAACTCGCCCTGGACGATTTCGTGCGGGAAGTTGCCGATCAGGTGGCCGGAATGCCAATTGCCGAATTCGTAGCCCTGCGCGCGCGCAGCTTCGGCGGCGAGCCCGTACAGGTCGGCGCCGGTCGCGCTGTCGCGATTCGCCTTGAAATAGTCGCGGCCGGAGTACCAGGCGGCCTCGATCGCATCGCGCATCCGGATCTTGTCGGGATCGCCGCCGACGACATAGGTGCGGCCGATATCGGCCTCCCAGGAACCGAAGAGCGGCCCCAGATCGACGAACAAGATGTCGTCCTCCCGGACGAGGACGTCCGGAGGATCGCCGCCGTAGGTGCAAAGGGTGTTCGGGCCCGCCCTGACGATCCGTTTGTGCCAGTGCTTGAACGTCCCGAACAGTTCCCGTCCGAGGGCCTGGATCTCCCGGCTCAGCTGCGATTCCGACACTCCGGCCCGGAACAGGCCCGCCTGCTCCGCCGCGCCGAGCAGCTCCATCGCCATGTGATGCGCCTCGCCGAGCCTGGCGTGGCGGTCCGGAGCAGGGTCGTAGCTGTGTCTCATGGGCGCCTTCGGTCGGGGTCTGGCGGGCCTGCCTTATTGATTCGGGAAGCCGGTGGCGAGGGCCGCCCTCGCAGGATAGGCGCCGGAGCGCAGGAGCCCATAGGATTAATCCTTGAGCAGCGGACGCTCAGCTCAGGCGGCGGCCCGCCCAGACCACACGGCCGATGATGGTGAGCGTCGAGAGCTCGCAATCCTTCCATTCGGGATAAGCGGGATTGTCGCTGGTGATCGTCGCCCTTGCCGCGAACGGGTTCACCGCGAGGCGCTTGACCATCAAGGTATCCTCGCGCCGAAGCACGTAGATGCCGTCGCGCAGCCGCTCCGCGCCGTCCGCTCCGTCGACGAGGATGTCGTCGCCGTCCGCCAGTGTCGGGCTCATCGAATCGCCCTGCACCCTGATGAAGGAGAGGTGATTGGTGCCGCCCTTGCAGAGCTGGCGCAACCATTTGGGATCGAAGGCGATATGCGCCACGGCCAGTTCGGAATCGTTGATCGCGCCATAGCCCGCCGAGGCACCGACATCGAGGCGCGGGACCCTGATCATCTCGCCGGAAGGTTCCGCCTGGGCGGTGTCCGGCCCGCCGAGCAAGGCCTCGCTCACGCCCAGATAGCGGGCGATGGTCCGGCGGTCCTCCTCGTCCAGCTTGCGCGGCGTACCGCGCTTGATGAATTGCTGGATGTAAGCGGGATTCTTGCCGATCAGCCGCGACAGGCCGGCATAATCCTCACCCCGTTCCTTGAGGAGGCGCTCGAGGGCCTCGCGTGGGTCGACCCGGTCCATATACCCTGTTTAGCGGCAGGAATTGTCCTAGACAAGTAGGATTCTTCATGGAAACATAGGAAATAGACGATTCGGAGCTTTCCCATGATTCTTGACCGCATTGACCGCTATCTCCGCCTTACCAAATCCACCCCGTCGAGGCTCGGACGCGACGCCGTGGGCGATCCCAATTTCGTCAGCAACCTTCGCGACGGCCGGCAGCCGCGCCAGTCGACGCTCGACCGAGTCATCGCCTTCATAGAACGGGAGGAGGCGCGGATCCGGTGACGTGGATGGGGTTCCTGGCGGACGGCGCGACCTATCTCGTCATCGCGGCGGCGCTCGCCGCGGGGATCGCCGCTTCCTACGGCCGCGAGCTCGAGGCGCACCGCCGCCCCGACGGCCAGTGGTGGATAAGGCGGCTGCTGATCACGCCGCTGCTGGTCATCGCCGCGACCGCGGCGACCGAGCTTTTCGGCCTAAGCAGGAGCGGAGCGGCCTTCACCGCGGCGATGCTGTCGATCGGCGGCTATGACGTGATCAAGCTGATCGAGGCTCGCTGGCTGCGCAGGGTGGGGCTGACCGATGGGGCGGCGTGCCCTGCGCCGCCCGAGCCCCGCGACCCGCCGGCCTAGTAACCGGCCGCGGGCCCGAGCGTTCATTGCGTCGCTCGGCCCTTGCCTTCCACCGCTCACCCCCTCTAGGCGCGGCGCCGCCCGCGCATGGAGGATGTCCGATGAAGACCATTAGCTGCGTCGCCGCCACCCTCGTCGCCTGCCTGGGATCCGAGGCGTCGGCCCAGGCCCGGGTCTCCTTTCCCGACCGGATCTGCGACGTCAGGACCTACGGCGCCAAAGGGACTCGCGTGTTCCTCGACACCGACGCGTTCCAGCGCGCGATCGACGATTGCGCCGCCAAGGGCGGCGGCACCGTCAACGTGCCGCGTGGGGAATATCTGATCGCCCCCATCTTCCTCAGATCCAACATACGGCTCCACCTCGCGCCGTGGTCGGAGCTGGTCGGAATCACCGACACCGGCCCCTACAAGGTTACCAGGGCGACCCAGGCCTATGTCACCAACGCCGACTGGATCGCCCTCATCAACATCGCGGATGCCGACAATGTCGCGATCACCGGCAAGGGCCGGATCGACGGCCAGGGCGCGAGCTGGTGGGACCGCTGGCGCGAGCAGGCGCGAGCGGCCAAGAGCGGCGGCGGCACCAACCGCCCCCGCCTCGTCCACGCCGCGCGCAGCCGCAACCTCCTGTTCGACGGCATCGGCCTCTACAATTCGCCGAGCTTCCACCTCGTGGTGAAGGACAGCGAGAACGTCACGGTCAGCAACATGCGTTTCGTCGCGCTCGCCCATTCCCCCAATACGGATGCGATCGACCCGATCGACACGCGCAACATGCTCATCACCGGCAACTTCTTCGACGTCGGCGACGACGTGGTGGCCATCAAGTCGTTGAAGCCGAACCCGGCCCGCCCCGGCGCGGCGGTCGAGAACATCGTCATTCGCGGCAATAAGGGCCTGGCGGGACGCGGCATCTGCATCGGCAGCGAGACGATCGGCGGCGTGCGCAATGTGATCGTCGAGGACAATGAGCTGACCGGAGCGATGTACGGCATCCGCATCAAGACGCCCCGCGGGCGCGGCGGCCTCGTCCAGGACATCGTCTTCCGCAACAACCGGATGACCGACGTCGAGACGCCGATGGTCTTCTCCGCTTATTATGAGGGCGCCGGCTATGACGAGACGGCGGTGGCGAACCGGCTGGCCCAAGGCGGCTTCGTCCTCGGCCACCAGATCTATCCGCCCGAAACCGATCCGGTTCAGCCGTACAAGCCTGGCTCCACGCCCTGGATCCGCAACGTTCGGGTCGAGGGTCTTACCGCGACCGGTGCCGACCGCGCCGGAATCGTCGTCGGCCTGCCGGAGCGCGGAATCGAGGGCCTCACCTTCCGCGACGTTCGAATCAAGTCGCGCCGGGGCCTTCTGGTCCGTCACGCCCGGGTCGACGCGCGCGGGCTTCGGATCGACGCTTCGGACCGCCGCCCGCTCGTGAGGGAGCGCGGTGGGGAGGTCACCCGCCCATAGGTGATTCAAACCTCTTGCGAATTCCCGCGGTTCGCGGTTATAAGCCGTTGACACCGGTAGCATTTCTGCGAACCGGGGGGCTTAGCGGACAGCAGGAGAGCTTCTCGAGGGAGAGGCAATGCCGGCCAACGGTTCGACCTCCCGCCGTTAATTTCATGACACCGGTAGCAACATAGATCATGCCCGACCGGAAGACCGGCGGGCTCCTGGAGACGGAGGTTCGATTGGCTCTCACTGTCAAAGCTGCTTTCACCAGCAACGCGTCCACCGGCGCTCTGGTCCTCGCCGGCCTGATCGCGGCCGCGCCGGCCGCCGCCCAGACGGCGAGTCCGGCGCAGGAGCAGCCGGCTCCGCCCGCGGCCGACGTCGAGGACGTGGAATCGGCCACGCAGCCCGCCGATCCCACCGCCGCCCCCGTCGACGGCGCGACCGCGCCCGAGGAGGAGATCGTCATCACCGGCTTCCGGGCCTCGCTCCAGAACGCGCTCAGCCAGAAGCGCCGGTCCGACCAGATCATCGATGCGATCACCGCCGAGGACATTGCCGACTTTCCGGACGCGAACCTCGCCGAATCGATCCAGCGCCTGCCGGGGGTCTCGATCGACCGCGACAATGGCGAAGGCCGCTCGATCACCGTGCGCGGCCTCGGCGGCGATTTCCAGATGACCCGCCTGAACGGCGCCGACGCGCTGGCCGTCGCCGGCGGCAGCTCGTCCGATGCGGGAGCCAACCGAACCCGCGGCTTCGACTTCAACACCTTCGCCTCGGAGCTGTTCAGCAACATCAAGGTCACCAAGACGACGGCCGCGGTGAACGACGAAGGCTCGCTCGGTGCGATTATCGACCTCACCACCGGCCGGCCGCTCGCCTACAAGGACAATCGCTACCTGCTCGGAGTCGAGGGCGAGTATCGCGAGAATGGCGGCACCTGGAACCCGCGCCTCACGGCCCTGGTCTCGCACCGGCTCAGCGACTCGTTCGGCCTGCTCGCCTCGGTCGCCTACCAGGAGCAGGAGCAGCAGATCGACCGCTACAGCCGGAGCATCGGCGCGTTCGAATATCTCTACCGCAACTCGCAGATCCCGGGCGTGACTCCGCCCACTTTCGGCTTCGCGCGCCCGGGCGGCACCGGCCCCACCCGCGGCTCGGATCCGGCGGCTTACGCCTTGCTCTCGCCGACGACGATCATCCCGGCGCTGCCGTCGATCAACCGGCAGGACCTCTCCTACGACCGGCTCGGCGCGACCGCGACGGCGCAGTGGAAGCCGAGCCGCCGAACCGAGGTCATCCTCGACGGCGTCTATTCGCGCTACCGCCAGGACAGCATCGTCAACGGCATCACGCCGATCGGCCTCAACCGCAACTTCCCGACCGGAACCGGCGGCGCGAACCCGCGCTTCCTCCAGAGCGGCAATGCCGGGGTGCGGCCGCTGCGCAACGCCAACGGCACGATCAACAATAACGGCCGCAACGACCGCATCGGCTCGGTCAACCCGACCACCGGCGCGGTCACGGTCGGGCTGTACCCGACCTGCCGGATCGAGTTCGACGAGTGCGGCCAGAGCACCGGATCGCTCATCCCGGGCACGCTCAACAGCTACAATCCCCGCAACCTCGACGTCTTCGATTATTATAACTGGTCCGGCTCGCCGGGCTTCATTCCCAGCACCGACAATCTCGCAGGGTTCGTCCCGCTGCTCGGCCGCACCAACACCAAGGTGCGCGAGGCGCACGTGAACGAGGCCGGCCAGGCCGACTATCTTCTGCTCGACGACGTCGACTGGCGCAGCTCCGCCGACGCCCAGTTCGGCAAGACGAGCTTCTACCAGGGCACGCTCAACGTGACCCAGGAGTTCGGCGACAAGCTCAGCGCCGAAGGCACGCTCGGCTATTCCCGCTCCGAGTTCCGCGGCATTGGCCTGCTCGCCGAGTTCAACTCACTCGACCGCGACAATTACGTGTTCGACGAGCGCGGCGATTCGATCATGCCGGTGTTCAACCCCGGCTTCGACCCGGGCGATCCCACCCAGTGGACTCTGGTCAAGGGCCTGTCGGCGATCCGCTATATCAACACGCGGGTCGACAACGAATTCCGGGTCGGTCGCCTCAACTTCGCCTATCTGGTGGACGACAGCCTGACTCTGCGCTGGGGCGGCACCTTCAAGCAGTTCGATTTCAACAGCAACCAGGTGCGCCGCAGCCAGGACATCGAGGCGATCAACCCGACCCTCCAGGAAGCTGGCCTCCAGGCCACCGACCTCGGCCGGACGATCGGCTTCGGCCAGGGCCTCACCGTCCCGGAAGGCACCCCGACCAGCATGTTCGTGCCGGATCTCAACGCATTCATTCGCGAGTTCGGGATCAACTGCAACTGCGTCAACGAGTGGGGCGACTTCCGGGCCGTTCCCGACGGCCGCCAGAACAATGCCGTGCGCGAGCGCGACCTGTCGGCTTTCTTCCAGCTCGACTACAGCACCAATTTGTTCGGGCGGCCGCTGCGCGGCAATGCCGGAGTCCGGGTCGCCCGCACCAGCGTGGTTGGCCGCGGCCGGGTCGGAGCCACCGACGGCACCGAGGGCATCCCGGTTGTCGCCCGCAACACCTATTGGGACTATCTGCCCTCGATGAACGCCACCTGGGAAGCGGCTGACGACTTCCTGATCCGTTTCGCGGCGTCGAAGACCATCTCCCGGCCGCAGCTCGGATCGCTGACCCCGGGCACCACCTCCTTCCCGAACCTGACTGGCGCCCTCAACAATGCCGGCAACGCGCCGGCGATCACCGTCGGCAATCCCTATCTGAGCCCGTTCCGGTCGACCAATTTCGACCTCAGCTTCGAGCGTTATTTCGGGCGCAGCGGCCTCATCGGAGTCGCCCTGTTCTACAAGAAGCTGGATTCCTTCCCGCAGCAGATCGCGACGGAGCTGCCGCTGCAGTCGGTGTTCGAGCCGGCCATTTACGAGCAGCTGGTCCAGCAGTTCACCAACCCCACCTTCCGCGAATATGTGGAAGAGGGCGGCCTGTTCGCGGTTCGTCAGTTCCGGGATGCGCCGGGCGGCACGATCAAGGGCCTCGAGGTCAACGTCCAGTCCGATTTCGGCTTTATCGGCGATGCTTTCAGGAACTTCGGCATCACCGCCAATTACACCCATATCGAGTCGGAGCTGACCTACCTCACCAACACGATCCTCAGCACCCGGCGCGACCAGACGGAGGGGACGGCGGTGAACGAGTTCGCCGAGGCGCCGTTCCTCAACACCTCGCCGGACGCCTTCAACGCGACGCTCTATTACGAGGACAAGAAATTCTCGGCGCGCGTGTCGGCGGCCTATCGCGAGCGCTACGTCAACCGCTTCCCGCTCGCGGCCGGCACCTGCTCGCCGGGCACGACCACCAACAATGGCGGCCCGTGCAACTCGCCGGTGATCGGCGACTTCGGCTTCACCGAGAACACGCTCAACGTCGACTTCGCGACGTCGTACAATCTCACCGACTGGATCCGGCTCACCTTCGAGGCGCGCAACCTCACCAACGAGACCACCCATCGCACGATGTACGAGGCGAGCCCGGTGACCCAGCTCTACCAGAGCACCGGCCGGGTCTTCACCGCCGGAGCCCGCCTGACCTTCTGACGCCTCCCGCGTCGTGAACCCTGCGGCGGGCCCTCGGGTCCGCCGCCTTTTTTCAGGGGCGTTGCCAGTCGCCGGAAAGCGGATAGCGGCGGTGGCGGCCGGCCTCCGCGGCGCTGAGCTGCCGACGCGCCGGCCCGCGCCTCGCGCCGGGGCCGCGGCTGCGATATTCGTAGAGACGAGCGTCGAGCGGCTGGAGGCGCATCGGATAGCCGGCGGGGCCCCGATAGCCCATCCACGTCCACCCATCGGGGTGGATATGCGCATCCATCCAGCAGTCGAGCCAGGCGGCGGCGCCGAGTAAATCGGTGTTGCCCCCGGCGCGCCAGGGGCGGCCGAGCCAGACGGAGGAATCGGGCAACCCGGCCTCCCGGGTCAGACGGCAGCGATCGAAGACGAGGCCGACCGCCTGCCGGCGGGGCGTGCTTGGAGCCGCGACATAGCCCTGAAGCTCTTCTCCTGGCCGAAGTCGCGAGCGGATCTCGCACCGCTCGAACAGGGCAGCCGCGCCGCCGAAGATGAAGTCGACATTACCGGTGATGAAGCAGCCGCGGATGAGCGCCCGTCCCGCCCGCAGGTAGAAGGTGTCCTGATGGCCGACGAGGTCGCACTGCTCGATCCGCGAGCGATCCGCCCCGTTTCCGAGCGCGAGCGCCACCGCCTGCAAGCCTTCGACCGAGCGGGTGCGCAGATTGGCCACATAGTCGAAGCCGTTCTCGACGGTGAGGTTGCGGGCGGCGAAGTCCGGAGCCTCGACGGTGAGCGTCGCCGAGCCGAACGTGCCCCATTTGCCGCCGCCCGGCCTGTCATGGCCGGCGGCGACGGCCGAAGTGACGATGGACGAATGCCGGTCCTCGCCGATCAGCTCGACCCTCGGGCGGGTGATGGTGAGTTTCTCCTCCCAGCGTCCACGGCCGAGAAGGACGCGGTAGGGTCGATCGCCCGGCGGCGCATCGGCCAGGGCGGCGGCGATGCTGGAGTGGGTCCCGCCTCTCTTCCTGACCACGGCATCGAAGGCGGAGACGAAGGCCGGCGCCGGCCATGCAGCGGCGGCCGCGACGAATCCCGCGCACAATGTGCGGCGGGAGATCAGCCCGTCAGGCTGTTCAGCCATTCCTCGAGCTCGGTGAAGCCGTCCCCGTCGCGATCGGCATTGCCGTCGGCGGGGTCGCGCGGGTCGAGCCGGTGCTTCGTCTCCCAGGAATCGGGCATGCCGTCGCCGTCGCCGTCGACCCACGGCGTTCCGGAGGCCAGCTCCGGCCAGCCGCCGACTTCCTTCTGGCTGTCGATCAGCCTTCCGGTCCCGTTGCGGACGGTCTCGACGATTCGGGCGTCGACGGCATCGCGCGGGAGCGAAGCGCCGGCGCCGGCGAGAACCTTGTCGTAGGCGCGAGGCGCGGGATCGCGCGTGACGGCGGGAAAGCGGATCGGGCCCGCGAGCCGGTAGCCGGCGTCGCTGCGACCGGCGACGAGGCTCCAGGGATCGGCGGGGATCCTGCCGTTCATGCTGTTGCCGGCGAACCAGGCCCGGGCGATCGGATTGTCCTCCTCGAAGGCCACCGGCCGCTTCGAATCGGGCCCCGTCTTGTAGGCATTGTCGACGAAATTGTAGGCGGCATGAGAGGCCTTGTCGCCGCTGTCGGCATTGTAGCCGGACCGGGTTCCGCCCCAATTGTAGAAGACGTTGGAGCGAAAGTCGTAAAAGGCGCCGGCGCTGTCCTGCCGCGGCGTCAGGTAATTGCCGGGGCGCGGCATGCGCGCCACGTGGTGAGCCCACAGATTGTGGTGGAAGCTCATCCTGGCGCCGCGGCCGCCGCGAAGCAGCGAGCCGTAGCCATGCTCGCCCTTGGCGTGAACCGATTTGCGCAGCGATTCCGCGATGATCGACCATTGCACGGTGACGTCGCGCAGGTCGTCCTTCGCGGCCTTGTAATCGGACCCCGCGGAAAGCGTCTCGTCGACCGACCAGCTCGCCGAGACGTGGTCGACGATGATCCGGCGGCCGCTCGAGATGGTGAAGGCGTCGCTCTCGACCCGGCTTTCGTCGCCGAGCCGAGCGCGGATGTAGCGCACGACGACGTCGTCGGCCGCGATCTCGAGCACCCGGTCGCGCACGGCGATGCCGCCGCCCGGCGCGGTCTGTCCCGCCACCGTCACCTGGCCGTTGCGGATGACCAGCGGCTTCTCGAGCCGGATGGTGCCGCCGACGTCGAAGACGATCGTGCGCGGCCCCTTCGCCTCGATCGCCGCCCGGAGCGTCCCCGCGCCGCTATCCTCGAGGCTGGTCACCCTGAGCACCCGCCCGCCGCGTCCGCCCGTCGCCAGCCGCCCGGCCCCTTCCGCCCCCGGAAAGGCGACGAGCTCCGCGGAGGCGGGGGATGCGGCGGCGACGAGAGCGAGGAGGCTGGCGCTAAACATTCCAGTCTCTTAGCATCCATTGATACCGGTGTCATCGGTCCGAATTGTTTTCGTGGGAGCGATTGTGCGGGTCCGGTTGAGTTTCCGGCGCCGACATGCTTCATTCCGCCGGCAACAGGGGGAATAAGAATGGCCACCAATCCGACCGGAGGAGCTCACGCCCCTCTCATCCAGCGCGTGAAGAACATCCTCACCACTCCGAAGACCGAATGGCCGGTCATCGATTCCGAGCCCGCGACGATCGGCGGAATCTACAAGAATTACGTGATGATCCTGGCGGCGATAGGGCCGGTTTGCGGCGCAATCGGCCTGCTCCTGATGGGAGGTCCATTTTTCGCCATTCCAGTGGGCTACCTCATTGCCTACGCGGTGATCAGCTACCTGCTGGCGCTGGCCGGCTGTTACATCCTGGCGCTCATCATCGAGGCGCTTGCGCCCACCTTCGGGGGGACCAAGGACAGGGTAAAGGCGTTCAAGGTGGCGGCCTATGCAAGCACGGCGGCCTGGGTCGCCGGCATTTTCGGCCTCCTGCCCCCCTTGGCCATTCTCGCCCTCGTCGGCCTTATCTACACCTTCTATCTGATGTACCTCGGGCTGCCGGTGCTGATGAAGACTTCGGCGGACAAATCGGTAGCCTACACCGCCGCGATCGTCGTCGCCGCGATCGTGCTCTACTTAGTCATCGGAGTGATCACCTCGCGGATCCTCTTCTCTATGATGACTGGGCCGGCGGCGACTCTGCCGGTCGCCTATCCCGGCTGACGATCAGGCGAATCCGAGCCCGTCGAGCAGCAGCTTGGCGCCGGCGACGATCATCAGCGCGTAGATGATGGTGTAGAAGCGCTCCATCGAGACCCGGCGCACCAGCCTCACCCCGGCGAGGCTGGCGAGCACGGCTACGGGCAGAAGCACGGCCGTCGCGATCGCGTTCGCCGCCGTGAACTGGCCGAGGGCGGCATAAGCCGGCACCTTGATCCAGTTGACGATGGCGAAGAAGATCGCCGAGGTGCCGACGAAGACGTCGCGCTCGAGCCTCTTGGGCATCACCCACATCTGGAAGGGCGGGCCGCCGGCATGGGCGATCTGGCTGGTGAAGCCGGCGGCGATCCCGAACAGGCCGCCCACCCAGGAAGGCGAGCCGGACGAGGCGGCGATCCGCCCTCCCCGCTCGACCGCGAGCCGGTAGGCGCCGAACAGGATGGAGATGGCGCCGAGCGCCGCCATCACCGCGTCCGAGGAGATGCGCGCGGCGAGCAGCCAGCCCAGGGCGATCCCCATCACCGCCCCGGGCAGCATTGCTTTCAGAATCGAGGCGTCCCAGTTTTTGCGGAAGGCGGCGACCGCGACCACGTCCTGGACGATCAGGATCGGCAACAGGATGGCGGCGGCGCGCACCGGGTCGTCGATGCCGAGCGCCATGAGCGGCGTGCCGAGCGCGCCCAGGCCGGAAAAGCCTCCCTTCGCCAGCCCGATCAGTAGCACCGCCGGGAGGGCGAAGAGGTAGAAGTTGAGGTCGTCCGGCATGTTCCCGCGTCATTGCGAGGAGCGAGGCGACGAAGCAATCCAGGCTGCGCCGACGCCGCACTGGATTGCTTCGCCGGCATTCGCCGTGGAGGCTATGTCCGCTCAGGCCTTCGCGTCGCCGGGGAGCCTCGCTTCCTCCATCCGCGGCACGAGCAGGTGGATGACCAGCAAAGCCAGCAAATAGCTCGAGCCGGCGATGACGAACATCGGCATGTAGCTGCCGGTGGCGTCGAGGACCCACCCGGTGAACTTGGCCATGAACATGCCGCCGACCGCGCCGAGCGTTCCGCCGATGCCGATAATGGCGCCGACCGCCTTGCGCGGGAACAGGTCGGAGGGGAGCGTATAGAGGTTGGCGGAGAAGCCCTGGTGGGCGGCGGTGGCGAGGCCGATCAGGAGCACCGCGCCCCAGACGCTCGCCACTCCGGGGGCGAGCATCACCGGCGGAACGCACAAGGCGCATACCAGCATCGCCGTCTTTCGCGCCTTGTTGACGCTCCAGCCGCGGTGGATGAGCTTCGAGGACAGCCAGCCGCCGGCGACGCTGCCGACGTCGGAGATGATGTAGATGGCGGCGAGCGGAAGTCCGAAGGTGAGCAGGTTCAGGCCATGCTCCTGGGCGAAGAAGCTCGGCAGCCAGAACAGGAAGAACCACCAGATCGGGTCGATCATGAACTTGCCGAGCGCATAGGCCCAGGTCTGGCGGTGGCGGAGCAGAGGCAGCCATTTGACGTCGCCGGGCGCGTCGGCCGGGTCGCTCTCGATATAGGCCAGCTCTTCCGGGGACAGGTTCTTCTTCTCGCGCGGGCGGCGATAGACCGTCCACCAGATGACGACCCAGACAAAGACGATGGCGCCCGTGAACAGGAAGGCGACCCGCCAGCCGAACCAGATGACGAGGAAGGGCGCGATCAGCGGAGTCAGGATCGCTCCGATATTGGCGCCGGCGTTGAAGATCCCGACGGCGAAGGCACGCTCCTTCTTCGGGAACCACTCCGCGACGGCTTTTACGCCGGCCGGGAAGTTGCCCGATTCGCCGATGCCGAGCGCGAAGCGGGCGATCATGAAGTGAGTGGCGTTGTTGGCCAGGGCATGGGCCATCGCGGCTAGGCCCCAGATGGTCGCGGCGAGCGAGTAGCCGAAGCGGGCGCCGAGCTTGTCGATCAATCGTCCGAAGACGACGTAGCCGATCGCGTAGGCGAGCTGGAAGGAGAAGACGATGTTGGCGTAGGTGGTCTCGTCCCAGCCATATTCGCCCTGCAGCGTCGGCTTGAGGACGCTGATCATCTGCCGGTCGATATAATTGATGGTCGTCGCGAAGAAGAGCAGCGCGCATATTCCCCAGCGCACCCGCCCTCCGGTGAACTTCGAGGCGCGCGAAGGCGCATCCCCGGCGATAGTCTCGGCCATTCCAACACCCTCCGTCGCGCCTTTTTAGGCACCTCGCCGGAGCTTGTAGAGGAAACCGGTGTCATATACAATCCGACTCTGCCGCCAAATGCCGCGGAGGAGAGGCGAAGATGAGAAATTTGCTTTGGTTGCCCGCCCTTTACGGGCTCGCCGCGTGCGGCCAGACGGCGCCTCAGGAGCGTAACGAATCGGCCGCAAACAAGGTCGAGACTTCGGGCAAGACGGAGGTGCCGCTCGGCGAAGTGCCCGGCGAGGTGCTCGCCGCCGCCAACGCCGCTCAGCCCGGCTTCAAGGCCGCGGAGGCGGAATCCGAGACCCGCGACGGCCGCCGCTATTTCGATGTCGGCGGCAGGCTCGCGGACGGCTCGGCGATCGAGTTCGATATCATGGAGGAAGGCGGAGGCTGGCGAGTCGTCGAGACCCAGCGCGACATCGAGCTCGGCGCCGCTCCGGCGGCGGTACGCGACATGGCGGGGAAATTTCCGGCGGTCAGAGTGATCGAGAGCCGCCAGGCGGACGGGCTGGTCATTTACGAGCTTTACGATTCGCGGCAGCGCAAGCTCGAGATCAAGTGGGACGGGAAGACCGCAGAGGCGCTGACCAAGGAGTGGGCGCATTAGCCGCCGTCATTGCGAGCGAAGCGAAGCAATCCAGTGCTGCGCCTCCGCCCGCTGGATTGCTTCGTCGCTTCGCTTCTCGCGATGACGGGTTATGCCGGCTCCGGCCGAGCCGGGCGCAGGGTGCAGGCGACCCGGTAGCCGTCGCCGAAGCGGGCTTCGACCCTCTGGCCGGGGCGGGCGTCATGGACTCCGGTGACGGCACCGGACGAGATCCACTGGCCCGGCTGGAGCGCGATGCCGCGGCGGGCCATCAGCTCGAACAGGAAGCGCGCCGCGCCGATCGCGCCGTCGGGAAAGCCCGAGGCGCGGCCGGCCCCGGCTTCCACGCCGTCCACCCAGGTCGTCACGTCCCACTGCTCGAAGCCGCTCGACCGCCATTCCGGGATCGCCGCGCCCACGACCAGGCCGTTATTGTTGCCGAAGTCGGAGATCACCGCGACCGGCCCCAGCGCGTTGATCGCCCCCAGCGGCGAGCTGGCGATCTCGATCCCGACATGGACGGCGTCGATCAGGTCCGCCGCCTCGCCCAGCGTGAAACTCTCCTGCCCTTGCGGCGGCGCGCGGCCGATGCGCAGCAGGAACTCGGCCTCGCCCGCGGCGAAGCCCTCCGCGAAAACCGGACAATCGGGCGCCTCGCCGTGGCCGGCCATCTGGGCGGAGAAGATCGGGCCGGTCAAACGATCGGCTCCGTAGCGGTCCGACAAGGGCGGATTGATGCGGCCCACCTTCCAGCCGACGACCGGCCTGCCCCAGGCGGCGATCGCCTGGTCCTGCACCTTGTAAGCGTCGTCCAGCGTCTCCGGTAAATCGCCCGGATAGTCGGCCAGGCCGCCCGCGGAGCGGCGCGCCGCAAGGAAGCGGCCGGCGATCGTCGCCGGATCGACAGTCAGCAGATTCACCTCAGGACCCCTCGAAGTCTCTTTTTTCCGACGTAACGGAAACCGGTGTCATAAGCAAGGCGGAAGGGACGCTGCAGAAGAGTAGGAAGGGGAAAAAGTCGTCGCCGTCTTCGGGTCTCGTCATGCTGCACTTGTTTCAGCATCCAGGCCCGGTGCGCCTCGCGGGTGGAGACCTGGACCCTGAAACAAGTTCAGGGTGACGCTTTCCCGAGAAGCACGGAGCGCGGCCCCGTCTCCCGAATCGCGGCAGCCGCCGCCGCGACCGCCTCGCGGAACCTTGCGTCCTTCGCCAGCCCCACCGGGAATACCTGCCGCAAAGCCAGCAGGCCCGACACCGCTTCCCTGCTCCGCCCGATCTCCGCCAGCCGCCCGGCCAGCGGATCGACGATCTCCGCCCCTGCCCCGGCCTGTCGCTCGACGAACAGCATCCAGGCCGCGACCGGCACCGCCAGCCGTTCCACGGACCGCCCGGCCGCCAGCGCGTCGGCGATCGTGTCGAGCAGGCGGTAGGGCAGCTTCTGCGACCCGTCCCAGGCGATTTGCGAAAGCTCGTGGCCGATCGCCGGATTGCGGAAGCGCTCCAGTATCCCGCCGGCATAGGCCTGGAGATCGAGCGGCGATGGCTCGAGCGTGGCGACGACATCCTGGCGCACCAGCCGCTCGACAAAGCCGGCCAGAGGCCCGTCCGCCATCGCCTCGGCGACCGTGCCGTGGCCGATCAGAAGCCCGAGATAGGCCAGGGTCGAGTGGGCGCCGTTGAGGATCCGGAGCTTGGCCCGCTCCCACGCGCCGACGTCGCCCGCCAGGACCACCCCCGCGGAGGCGAGGTCGGGCGATCCGGCCGGAAGCACATCCTCCACGATCCAGGCGGAATAGGCTTCGCGGCTGACCGGAATCTCGTCCTCCAGGCCCTGCTCGCGAACGAGGTCCCGAAGCGCGTCGGTCGTCGCCGGAGTGATCGAATCGACCATCGTGTCGGGAAAGGCGGCCTCGCCGGCGATCCAGCCGGCGAGCCCGGGATCGAGGCGCGCGGCGTAAGCGAGCACCGCGCCGCGCAGCTTCTTGCCGTTGGCGACCATGTTGTCGCAGCACAAGGGCGTGAACGGCGCCAGCCCCGCCGCCCGGCGGTCGCCCAGGCCCAGAGCCAGCCAGCCGACGAGGCTCACGGGATGCGCGGGGTCGCCGAGATCGTGGACGATGTCGCGGTGATCCATGTCGAGCGTGCCGTCGCCGGCCAGGCAATAGCCCTTCTCGGTCACCGTGCTCGAGACGATCCGCACCGCCGGATCGCGAAGCAGCGCGCGCACCCCCTCCCCTTCCCCCGGCCCGAAGAAGCGGTTGTGCGCGGCGAGGGTTCGAAACCGGGTCTCCGAATCGAGGATGGCGAGCGTGTACCGCCCGCGCTGCCGCCTCAGAGCGTCGACCGTCCCCGGCGAGCGGAGCGACACCGCCGCTATCCCCCAGCGCGGATCCTCCTTCAGCAGCCGGTCGACATAGTCGGCCTGATGGGCGCGGTGGAAGGCGCCCGGTCCGAAATGGACGATGCCCGTCCGACTCACAAGGTGACGCCGCGCTTCCAGATCGCGATCTCGCGCTCGCCGTTGCGCTCCGCCGCCGTCTCCTCGCCCGAGGCGATGGCGGCGATCCTGAGCGCCAGCGCGTCCGCCGCGGGCTCCATTCCGCCCTGCAGCACCTGGCCCGCGTCGAAATCGATCCAGCCGCGCTTCCTTCGCGCGAGCTCGCTGTTGGAGGCGATCTTCACCGTCGGCACCGGGAAGCCGAGGGGAGTCCCGCGGCCGGTGGTGAACAGGATGAGCGTCGCTCCGGCGGCGGCAAGCGCGGTCGACGAGACGGCGTCGTTGCCGGGCGCCTCGAGCAGGCTCAGGCCCCGCCGCCGCACCCGCTCGCCGTAGCGAAGCACGTCGCCGACCGGCGCGTGGCCGGCTTTCTGCACCGCGCCGAGCGATTTCTCCTCGAGCGTGGTGATGCCGCCGGCGATGTTGCCCGGCGACGGGTTTTCGGAAACCGGCTGGCCGCTGGCTAGGAAGTAGCGTTTGAAGTCGTTCACCAGGCCGACGATCCCGTCGAACACCCGTCCGTCGCTGGCGCGGGCCATCAGCAGCCGCTCGGCGCCGAAAATCTCCGGGATCTCGCTCAGGATCGCGCTTCCGCCGGCGGCCACCGCCCGGTCGGCCATTCGCCCGACCAGGGGATTGGCGGTGAGGCCCGAAAAGCCGTCCGAGCCGCCGCATTTCAGGCCGAGCACGAGCTCGCCGAAGCCGACCGGCTGGCGCCGCGAAAGCGAAGCCGTCGCGGCCAGGGCGTCGACCAGAGCGAGGCCCTCCTCGAGCTCGTCCTCCACGCCCTGCGCCCGAAGCGTCCGGACGCGCCCGCGCAGCGCCTCCGGTATCTCCTCGAGAAGCCGGTCGAGCTGGTTCGACTCGCAGCCGAGGCCGACGAGCAGCACTCCGCCCGCATTGGGATGACAGGCCAGAGCGGCCAGGACCGAGCGGGTGCCGGCGAGATCGTCGCCCAGCTGTGAGCAGCCGAACGGATGGGCGAAGGCGTAAACGCCGTCGACCACCCCGGCATGGCGGGCATTGGCGATGGCGGCGATCTTCTGGGCGGTTCGGCCGACGCAGCCCACGGTGGGCAGGATCCAGATCTCGTTGCGGGTTCCAACCCGGCCGTCGGAGCGGCGATAGCCCCGGAAGCCGGGCTGCGCCTCCTCGCTCAGGGGCTCCGCCGCCAGGCGCTCCCAGGAATAGCCTTCGACTCCGCTCAGCAAAGTGGCCAGATTGTGGCTGTGGACATGCTCGCCGGCTCTGACGGCGGCGGTGAGGATACCGATCGGCCAGCCATATTTGCGGACGGTCTCGCCCGCCGCCATGTCGCGCAGAGCGACCTTGTGGCCATCGGGTATGTCGTCGCGAAGCTCGACGGCGCGGCCCCCTGCCTCGGCGGCCGTGCCGCGGGCGAGCGCCGACAGCGCCACCGCGACATCGTCGCGCGGGTCGAGGTGGAGCAGCGCACGGCCTGCCGCCGCCGCGTGAAGGAGATCGGCTTGAGTCATTCGGTAACCGGTGTCAAATAGCTCCTGGGAAGGCCCGGAACAAGGACTTCGTCATTCCGGCGAGGTGCGCCTTGGCTTTGGCCGGAGGTGGCGCATATAGCGGAGGCCCAGGGAGAGTAAGCGTGAGCAGCAAGGCCGAACAGGAGCCGGGAAGGGGCAATCGCCGTACCGGCAAGCCGACGATCAACGACGTCGCCCGCCTTTCCGGAGTTTCCAAGAAGACGGTGAGCCGTGTGATCAACCGCTCGCCCCTGCTCAACGACGAGACCCGCGAGCGCGTGCTCGCAGTGATACGCGACCTCGGCTACGTGCCCAATCCGCAGGCGCGCGCGCTGGCCTTGCGCACGAACTTCCTGATCGGGCTCATCCACGACAATCCCAACGCCCAGATGGTGCTCAACGTCCAGCAGGGCATACTCGAGGCGCTTCAGGGCACGGATTATGCGATGGTCGTCCGGCCGGTCGATCGCGGCTCCTCGACCCTGGTCGACGACGCCCGCCATTTCCTCGAGCGGCAGCGGCCTTACGGAGTGGTCATTCTCCCGCCGCTTTCGGAGAATGACGCGATCGCCCGGCTCTGCGACGAGCTGGGCTGCCGCTACGTGCGGATGGGATCGGCCGAGCTCGACGATCCCGATCATATGGTCGTGTCGAACGATCGCGAGGCGGTCGTCGACGCGGTCCAGTATCTGATCGGTCTCGGCCACCGGATGATCGGCCTCATCGCCGGGCCGCACGGCTTCCGCTCCGCCGCCGAGCGCCGCCAGGGCTTCGAGGCGGCCCTGGCCGAGGCCGGCA
>Ga0196965_1000160_pt1 | contig 48311 bp, 50 predicted proteins | sample S1_20metaG_FD_148668 | JGI IMG/M metagenome (GOLD analysis project Ga0196965, IMG submission 148668) | Soil microbial communities from Anza Borrego desert, Southern California, United States - S1_20 | ecosystem: Environmental > Terrestrial > Soil > Desert | place: USA: California | collected...
CAGAATAAAAGATTGAAAGATTAAAAATATTGGGAATTCGTGATATTCGTGGATGTTTCATTTTAGCATGTTGCGTCATCATGGCATGCCGCCTCGTGCCTCGGCGTCGGGCTTTCGGCACTCGCCAATCACCGCGCGAGGCCACTTCGGGCTCAAACAAATGCCTCAATCCCTCATGCGGGTTTCTGCCAGCGAATCGTTTTTCCTTTATCAGATGTCGGTTGAAAATAGCTGTGAGCTATGAGCTGCGAGCTTCGAGTTTGTTGGGCTGTAACGTACGGAGTTATCTTTCCGAAGATAAAATAAAAGCAAGTTCAGTACTTTCTTCGACCACATTTTTTCTACTCATGGTGGGTCTTAACCGCTAAGACGCTGAGCCGCAAAGTTACGCTAAGCAGTAACACGGTTTAACTTTAAAACGCAAATCCTCTCTCTGGAAAAAAAGCCACAAGCTGCGAGCTCGAGTTCATTCGGCAATTTTCGCCAACCGTAACAAATTTCGAAACTATTAACATCAAACCTCAAACTTCAAACAATGTCGTGAATCGCGTCGTTACAGGACACCAACTTTGAACCATGAACTTTGAACTTTGAACCCAAAAGCCCTTCGCTTCTTAATTAAATAACATGATATTCCTTGGCGATGCAATTCTCTTCGCTTAATTTTTGAATTGAATTAACTCTTTAACCAAAAAACACTATGAAAAAAACCCTCCTCTTTTTCACAGCCGGAATATGTATATTCGGCTCCTGTGGTGAACCTGAACTTAAAGAAGTTCCTGCGCTTCAACAAAAAGACAAATTTCAAGTAACGATTCCCGACGCACTAACCAATAGCAAACGCAGTGGCGCCGGCCGTGTGGAAGATCAGATCGTCGCTACGCTCAACGCGACGTTATTTGAGTCAACACCATACAAGGTATCGGAAGTACATGTGTGTATGACCCGTACAGGAGCAAACGCATCCACAACAGTAGAGACCATTGATCAACAGTTTGAAAGCACACTGCCATCGCGTTGGGTCACTAACGACGAACGTCGTAACTGGAATGGTGATAATGATCTTAACGATCTTGATTGGCTTGCATTTACACCTTTCTCCGTGGCAAATGAAACGTACGATGCACTACCCATTTATCAATCCATGTATGCGAAGTGGGAAACCGGTGGAAGCTGTAAAACACTCAACATCGACCAGACGCCCTACGATCTTTCCATGGGCAATCCAAGTTTAATACTTGGTATTGGCGGCCTGCCTCCAGCCGAACTTCCCCTCGCTGATGTTTCAGTGATTGGCTTTCTTCCCGCACCCATATTTGAAGCGCTCCTGGGTTCTCCGAATGTTTTGGGGGTTGCATTCTCCTTTGTCTTTGTTGACGATGTAACTGGTGAACCTACAAAAACAACCCGCGGCAAAGAAGATAAAGCTTTCACAGAAGTGTGGTTTAACGACGGGTTTGTCTGGTCTGACGGCGCAGCTCCGGGTGCTATTGACCTGGAGTCTGTAATCCTTCACGAGTTTGGTCATACTTTGAACCTCGGTCACTTCGGTATATTGCAAAGCTTTACAAGAAAGGGCACCGTGAAATATGTTTATCAACCGGTCAATACCATGAACGCCATCTATATTGGTGAACCGCGAAATTTCCTTGGCCCCAATGACAAAGGCAATTATTGTGAAGCTTGGGGAAGCTGGCCCTGGAACTAGCATTATAATTTTTAACTATTTCAATAAGCCACTTCCAAAGTGGCTTATTGTTTTTAAACCATCTTTATTTAAAACCGTGCAATGAAGTTAGGCCGATCTGTAATTTGATAGCCCGGTCCGCGTTACTATCTTTACAAAGAACCAACTGTACAAGTCATTCTATTTATGAAATGGACATTTATCATACGTGAAAAACTCAAAGTTGCCCTTCTACTGGGTAGCATTATGATGCTTGTTGGTTTTACAACCGTTATGCAGCAGATCAATATGAACGATCTAAAACAATCTTATTCATCCATTTATTATGACCGACTCATTCCGGCTACCGAAATTTTTTATCTAACCGAAAATCTGTTTAACAAAAGATTACTTATTGAACAGCTTCTTTATGTTGAGAATCCAAACGCTCCTGCTCCCGCGTTAACCGCACAACTTGAGGTTCATAACGATTCTATCGATGCCATTATCGCGAGATTCGAAGAGACTTACCTTGTCGATGCGGAACGAAAATATCTAGATCAGTTTAAAGACCTAGTGATTCATTACAACACAATAGAAAGCAACATCATCGATACCCATCAGGTTTCCAAAAAAGACGCACAACATCTTTATGAAACAGCGGGAGAATCCGACCTGATAAAAACAATACAGTTTCTTGGTGAACTTACCGAAATACAATCATCAGTAGGTTTAGATCTGATGAACGATTCGGATGGTATTATTTCCATTAACGACACAGTCCTTACCATCCAGATTGCCATTGCGATCGTTATCGGTATCTTAATTCAGGCACTTATCTTCGCATCAAAAATGGCCAATCGAAAAGATCCCAACTATCGGCTTAATTAGTACATCTTCGCAAAAATCCAAGCATTTGGGTAGAAGTGCGACAAACAAAATATGATGCAATTCCCGGAGCCGAAAAAATAAAACAATGATACAATACTGGCATTATTCAAAATGTCAATTTTATCAGATCCAAAATAAGTTAAGATTCAATACTTTCAAAAACGCAATCCAATGTCCCAATAGGAACAGCATATGGGAGAAACGTAGCAAACAAATAGGATTCGAGTCTTGCAGGGATGAAATAAAACATGAAAATGCTATAACACCTACATTACATTTACAACGCCTGCCGTGTAAGTGGTTTCTTCTTCCAGACAACGCTCCATCCTCCACCATATTGATTTGAGGTATGACGTCTGACAAACGCAAGTAAAGTAATTGCAATACCACAACCCATATCGACGTAAAAATTCAAAGGATCATCATAACCCAAAATCAACGGCGCAAGCAGCAACCAAATTCCCAATGGAATATTATAAAAGGCCACCGTTCTTGTACAACCTGATATCCCTATAATCGCAAAAGACACAACTAAAGGACCAATGATATGATCATTGTCAGCGGCGGATCCGCTGTATTCAAAAGTATTCGGTAATGCCATTAATGCAATACCCAATAATGTATTTATTATCTGTGCCCACATAATCAATTCACCTTTTCATATACACTGCTGTATCCCCAAAATCCTTTCCATAACGATAGCTTATTATTTTTAACGCGACGCAAATATTGCAGACTGGCCAACACCTCATCCATCGCGGGGCCGATCATCGTAACAGAGATAACCGCCGAAGCCATACACAAAGTACACCATGCATCAAACAACACTGGTTGAAACACCACAAGCATCACACTCACAAATCCTAACGGACCAACTGCAATCCCAAAAAGGATAACAATCCATGGCATGGTTCGCCATCGCTTTGGAGAACCAATCAATCCTGCGACAGCATCAAGAACATAACTGAATGCTCCCAGCGCAGCATCCGGCACAGGTAGCATGTGTGAGATAAATGAGTTAAGGATCCGAACACTCCCATCACCAAAAAATGGTTCCCATACGCTGTCTATGACTTTCAACTGGTACAAGGAAAGATAAGTCGCGATAGCAAATCCCACTATAGCCAACATAATAATCGGAATACGTTGTGACCAGGCTGCAGGATTGTAATTCCATCCTGGCGGAGTATCGCTATTCATCATAGAGACATTTAACTTATTCGAGTTTATTCTCCTTATACCATTTTTCCGGATTCTTTTTCAAACCATTGATGATTTCAGGTAAAGTATCCTTTAAATTATGCCTTGGTTGCCAGTCGAGATATTCCTGCGCACGTGAAATATCCATTTCAAAATGATCGTCGGTACGTTCTATCATCCATGGCTTGATAAACGAATCACCCACCAAATCCTGCGCCCATGCACCGGCTTTGGCCAGAGGCTTTGGAATTTCTATCGTTGTCCAGTCCTTACCGTGAATCAACATACCGAGGTCATGCTGAAGTTCTTCATAGCTAAAGGTTTTGGGTTCGCTGATATTAATCGTTGTTTCATCCGGAAGGTCATGGCGTTTTTCTACCGTATTAACTAATGCATCCAGCAAATCATCCAGGTGAATAAAAGCATTTCCATGCTCTAGGTCTCCGGGATAAAAATAACTTGTCAAATCTTTTTCGTAGATCCGTTGTATCTGGTGTGTAATCGGAATGGAATTTCCCTTATCACTATATACACCTGCAATTCTCAGAATCACAGCGGGTATGCTACCCCGTTTTTTATGAATCAATGTTTCAGTCTTTACTTTTGATTCGGGGTAATCCCACGTAGGATCCAATGGCCAATCTTCATTGATTTTTTTTCCTGGGAGCGTAGTTTTATACACCAGGTTTGTACTGGAAAAAATAAATTGCTCCACCTTAAACTTCTGCAATGCACGAAGAAAATTTTCAGTACCGTTTACAGTTACTTTTTCATAAAGCGGACTAGGTTCCCCTGCAAAATCGTAATAGGCAGCTAAGTGAATGACAGACGCGATTTCATTCCCATACGCAAATCTGACACGTTCTAAAGCAGCCTCTACACTTGACGAATCTGAAATATCGAAGTAAACATCTTCCGATGTTTTATTCGGGTGTTTATTTTCAGTACGATCAAGACCAACACATTGATATTTTTCCGATAATCTGTCAATGATACGGCTTCCGATTAAACCGCTTGATCCAGTTACAAGAACTACCGGCTTTTTATTTATTGAAGAAGCAACTTCCATGTCATTAATATTTTAAATGATAACAATGTAAACGAACCAATGTACCTTACTTCGGTAATACCCTCGACTGTTTAGCCCTACAGGCGCATCTATTCAATGGTCACATCGTAAAGGATCATGCCAAAATGCACCTCGTAATTAGCAAGTTCACCCAACCGGAAAAGCCATTGTACTAAGCAATGCGTTTTCTGCCTGGCGACTATCTAGCCGCGTATGTTGAACAACAATGGGCTGGTCAGATTCAATTAAGCAGGCATAATCCGTGTCCATAGGTATCGGCGCGGGATCTTTCAAATCATTAAAACGTACGTGCTTCGTTCTTTTGGCGGCGACTTTAATACGATAAGGTCCGACAGGATCTTTATCAGAAAAGAAAATTGTAATGGCAATATTCGCATCCTTACTACCAGCATTGAGAATACATGCCGTTTCATGACTTATCATCTGGGGTGCGGGACCATTACCGAAAGAAGGAATAAAACCTTCCGCTATTGCCCAGATTTTATGACCGATTGCTTTGTCTTCCAAGGGAATAATGTTTAGTAGTTTATGAAGTTTAGCGCAATTACAAATCCATTCGATAAAAATGAGTGCCATAAACCCCACAAGTAAAGGCTGGCGTATAGGGGCACCGTTTTTTAAGAAAATAATTTTGATCGTTGATCAGGACGGCTGCGGATACACCGGAAATCGTTGCATGGCATCTGACGTATCCATCCGTTAAACTTTAAACCAAAGAAATTATGCTTGCAATGAATTACCGTGGACCATTCAGAGTCCGTGCCGATCGCAACAGACCCGAACCTGAAATACTCCATCCCAGAGATGCCATCGTACGAGTTACGAGGTCCTGCATTTGCGGGTCGGATTTACATCTGTACCATGGTCTGGTACCAGACACACGTGTTGGAATGACATTCGGCCATGAATTCACCGGAATCGTCGAAGAGATTGGATCGGATATCCACAATTTAAAAGTGGGCGACCATGTTATGGTTCCTTTTAATATTGCTTGCGGTTCATGTCCTTTCTGTCAACAGGAATTGTATGGCAACTGCCATGAATCCAACCCAGAGGCTACTGCCGTTGGTGGTATCTTTGGATATTCACATACCGCTGGTGGTTATGATGGTGGTCAGGCAGAATACGTCCGTGTGCCTTATGCCGATATCGGTCCTACCATAATTCCGCCCGGAATGGATATTGAAGATGCTGTTATGTTAACCGATGTAACCCCAACCGGATATCAGGCTGCAGAAATGGGGGGCATCCAAAAAGGTGATACAGTTGTCGTTTTTGGAGCAGGCCCGATTGGCATTATGGCAGCGCGGTGCTCGTGGCTATTCGGTGCAGGACGGGTAATTATTATCGACCACCTAGATTACCGACTGGAGTTTGCTAAAAAATATGCACAATGTGAGGCGTATAACTTCAAGTCGATGAATGATCCCGTGCTGTTTATTAAAAAGGCAACCGATTACTTTGGCGCGGATGTGTGTATCGACGCCGTTGGATGTGAGGCCGAAGGAAGCAGCTTGCAAACCATTACCGGCAGAAAACTTTTACTACAGGCAGGCTCAGCAACAGCGCTTTTCTGGGCAATAAATTCTGTAAAGAAAGGTGGCATTGTTTCCATCGTGGGTGTGTATGGACCAACTTGGAACCTGGTTCCTATTGGTAATGTGCTTAACAAGGGTATTACTATTCGGGCGAACCAGGCTTCGGTGAAACGTCTGCTTCCTAAACTGATTGATCATGTAATGGCAGGACGACTCGATCCAAAAGGACTGATTACCCATCGCATACCGCTGGAAGAAGTGCCAGATGCGTATCACATGTTCTCCACCAAACTTGACAATTGCATTAAACCGGTTCTTATTCCACCCTTGGCGGCTTAACAAATCATTATGAAAACAATAACAAACACGACAACGGATAAAAAGGCAATCAATAAAAATCAGCACATCAACGGCTGGGGTATTGATGCGAATCCAAAAAACAACCCAACGTATCCGATGAAACACTATACAGGTGCTGATCATCAACGTTTGAACTATACACGGCCAAAACAACAGGAGCAGCATATGGAGATTCTTCACTCCAATGAACGCCCCGGCTTAACAAGTGTGTTCGGGACGTCTGTTCCTCCCCAGGGATTAAGCGGAATGTTGCGGCGTTATGCTTTTAAATTCAGTGAAGGAAGCTCTGCACATTGGCTTACACTGATATTAGCAGATCGCGTGAACGCGGTCGAAGGAATTATCGACGATGTGAAGCACGGGTATGTGCCAAATTTTTTTGTAGAGCGTGGATGGCGTGCTGAATGGAAGTATAATCGCCAGAAGACTGTAAAAAAGCTGATCATTGGCACGGCGGTTACGTCGGCGGTAATTGCCATTTTAATATACAGGAATAAAAACAAAAAGCTTCAAGCCAGTTGATTCGTTTCCAAACAGCGTACAGCGATAGAGCCGTTTAACCGCATCATATTAAACAAGGGCTTTGGCGCTGTACTTGTTCCTGTAATCAACAGGAGATAAGCCCGTAATTTTTTTAAATACTGTACGGAAAGCTTTTGTATCTGAGTAACCAACATCGAACATTACTTCATTCACATTTTTTCTGCTGGTTTCAAGAAACCTTTTGGCGGCTTCAATCTTTACCCGTTGTATATATTGTACCGGCGTATTATTTGTAGCTTTTTTAAATCGTCGCTCAAAGTGGCGGCGACCAATAGCAAATTTTTCAGCAAGGTCTTCAACGGTAATTTTATCGGCCACATTAGTCTCTATGAATTCCTGCGCCTTTTTTACTTCCTCATCTTCATGACCCTTCTGGCCGTTAAACATAATAAAAGGAGATTGGCTTTTCCGATCCATCTCGACTGCAAACACCTTCGACGCCAGTACCGCGATCTCACGGCTTGTATATTTTTCTACCAGGTATAACAACAGATTCCAGTAAGAGTTTGCTCCTCCACTAGAATACAGACCCTGCTCCTCCGTGATAATCCGGTCGTCAACGAGTTCAACTTCCGGAAACATTGCTCTGAAATCATTCGCCGATCTCCAATGTGTAGAACATTTCTTACCATTGAGCAAGCCTGTGGATGCCAACAAAAAAGCACCAAGGCATAAACTCGCAACTTCAGCACCTTGCCGGTATTGCTGTTTTATCCAAGGAAGGAAATCCACATTCATCTCCAGCCCACATTTCAAATCACCAATCAGTGCAGGGATAAAAATCAGATCCGTCTTTTTTACTTGCGTGATTATTGCATCGGTATGGACGGTAAAGCACCCTTTATGAAGTTTCACTTCTTTCGCCAGGCCAACAAGCTGAACCTGAAATACCGCTGGTTTTCCGGCAGCTTCAAGAAATTCATTTACCGCTGTGAATAAGTAACGCGGATCATCGATACTAGCTAAAACTGCTTCGTTTGGAACAAGGATCGAAATATGTTTCATTGGATATTTTTTTAACTCACCTTCAGGCTTTCGTAATGATCGCTCGTAAAAATAACATTTCAGCAGGTCGCAATCAACCCTTTCATTGGTCTTATATGCACCCGCAATTCGCATATTAACCGCCGTATTTTTGATGAATTCCTGGTGAATATTAATCGGCGGGAATAAATTATAAGAATAAAATCCATGAGAAAAGTAATCGTTTCGATGAATACTACATTGGATGGCTTTATGGCAGGACCAAACGGTGAACTGGATTGGCATTTTCCACTTTGGAATACCGAAATGGCAAGTGTTGCACTCGAAGACCTTGATGATGTGGATACCATTTTACTCGGGAGAAGAACCTATCAGGCCATGGAAGCATACTGGCCAGCTGCGCCACATGATAGCTTTTCCGACAAAATGAACAACTATACCAAAATCGTTTTTTCAAACACACTTAAAAAAGCAAGTTGGAAAAACACTAAAATCATATCAAAAAATATTGCAGATTCGATCCGTAAGATTAAGCAACGGCCAGGAAAAGACATGATCGTCTATGGAAGCAGTAGTATCGTTCACCTGTTTTTTCAACACAATCTCATTGACGAATACCGCCTGTGGATTCATCCGGTAGCCATCACAAATGGCGTTCCCTTGTTTAAAGACACCCACCATAATTTCAATCTTAAACTCCTGAGGAACCGAACTTTCTGCTCCGGCGTAGTAATCAATTATTATAGACCTTTCTAAAGTTCGAGGTTCGAGGTTGGAGCTTCAAAGTTTATTCAATGTTTCGAAAACGAAGCGCTTGCGAAATTGTTTGACGTTTGATATTTGATTTGCGAACTGAATCACGCTATCGGCTTAACCGATGTTGCTATTCAGCGTAACTTTGCGGCTCTGCGCCTTTGCGGTTAACAAACACCATCAGGAAGAAAAATTTTGGTGCGACGAATCGGTTGTAGAGGAAGTTTTTAACTTACCTTCGATGTTTATCTTCGAAAAGATAAACACCTAAGTTACAACGAAAACAAACTCGTAACTCAAGGCTAGCAGCTCGTGGCTCTTCCACAAACTCCTCCATTACCGAAAACACCTTAGCTTATAGCCTGCAGCTTAAAGCTATGCAAAAAGCAAATTTCAAGTCAAACCACTTCAGCTACTTGCCGTAGTACACGAATAACACCTTCATGGTCGTTGCTTGTTGTAACGTATCGCGCCGCTTTTTTCACTTCCGGATGTGCATTTTCCATAGCATAGCTAAAAGTCCCGCGATCCATCATTTCCAGGTCATTAAGATAATCACCGAAAACCATCGTCTGGTCAGGCGAGATGTTAAGTGCTTTTTGCAACACCTCAAGTGCAACGCCTTTGTTCGCTAGTTTGTGAGAAAGATCCAGCCAGATATTTCCCGATACTTTTACCTGGAGCTCTTGAGATTTGTTTATGAAGTACGGATAACTATGTTGTTCTGCTCCTTTTAAATCACAAATTGCAATTTTTAGAAATTGATCACCCTCTACCGCCTTGAGATCCTTTACAATTTCATACCGTTCGTAATACATACTCAACCGTTCTATAAAAGAAGGTGTATCATGCGCAATGTAGGCCTTCCTCTTCCCACACAATACCGTGTACGTGTCTGGGATTGTATCGATTGTGCGAAGTAACTCCTTTGTTACAGCAGTGCTCATCGCCTGAACGAAGATATCTTTTTCACGATACACCGCATAGCTTCCATTCTCTGCAATAAAGTATAGATCATTTCGGATATTGTCGAAAAGTTTAAGGAGATTATAGTATTGTCTGCCACTGGCCGCCGCGAATAACACGCCGCGTGAAGTTAGTTGACGGAACAAGTCATAAAATTCACTGTTTAATTCATGCTTTGAATTCAGCAATGTGCCATCAATATCAGTTACAATTAATTTTACATCAGAGAAGTTCATCATCAAAAAGTGCTGTACGGTATTTTACGTTTCAGGCACGCAATAATAAAAAGAATTCAATCTTCCATTGTACAAACTCTTGCAAGAAATTCTTTATTTTATCTTAAATAGAAACCATTCCGAATTAATCAGTTTAAGTAACACATTTCCCATATCGTCCTCAAATAAATACAATGAAAATACTGGCTATTCCCGGAAGTCTGCGTGCAAATTCCTCCAGCAATAAGGTGCTGCAAGTTATTGCTGACATGATGCCACCCGGAATCAACTTTACGATATACAAAGAAAGGGGAAGTCTGCCGCATTTCGATGACGCCGAGGATGCACCCGAAACAGTGCTTCGATTCAGAAAAGCGATAAAAGAATCCGACGCCGTTCTGATCTGCACGCCTGAATATGCTTTCGGTGTGCCTGGCTCCTTAAAAAATGCGCTTGACTTGGACCGTTGGTTCTGGTGAGTTTATTGATAAGCCCGTTGCGTTGATTACGGCATCAAGCCAGGGTCAACATGGTCATGCTGCGCTACTGTTAATACTCGGTGCAATCTCTGCAAGAGTTATCGATGAAGCTTCCGTACTGATCTCGTTCATTCGCGCCAAAATTGACGACTCGGGAATTAAAGATCCCGAAACTGCAACACGCCTTCGCGAAGCAATTCATTTCTTGATTAATAAAACACTTTAGTTGGCGGTAAGCTGTTAAGCTGAAAGCTGCAAGTTGTTTTCGTTTATTTATGAGTTTTCGAAAAGCCACGCGCTGTGAGCTACGAGTTTCGAGCTTGTTGATCGTAACTGATGTTTTTTTCAATCCTTCTGCATGTCCGTGTGTTACACGGACATGCAGAAGGATGACGGTAACGAGAACCTCAAAACTTTAAACCTCAAATATCAACAAATTAGCACACGCGCGTCGTTTTACGAAATCAAACTTTGAACCATGAACTCCTATATAACATACCTCCAAACGCAAACCTTCAAGGCGATTCTGGATAATCCATTGCGTTTCTTGATCTCTTTTTTAAGGCCTCACTCCTCCTCTCACGGGATTTTCAATCGTCCTTTTGTGCGTTCTTCTTGAAGTTTATGTAAGCTATGAATTATCATAAAACCAACCTCAAACGTCAAACTTGAAACAAATGGCAGTTACTTTTTATCAAAGCCAATCGGACCCGGTGGTAGCTAGTCTTGCTTTGAACTTTGAACCTTGAACTTTAAACCTTGAACTTTAATCCATAAACCTCGTCGCATTTCACCCTGTAACTTGCCGGATTTACACCCCTTGTAATTGCGCGGGCTGATGTAAGTTTGTTGGGACGTAAATTTCAAGACAAACTTTAATACCATAAATGGCAACTGTAAATCCTTATCTCAATTTTAAAGGCAACGCCGAAGAGGCGTTCAACTTTTATAAGTCCGTATTCGGCGGAGAATTTTTTGCAGTGCAACGATTTAAAGATACACCCGAAGCAGAGAAGTTGTCGGCCAGCGATGGTGAAAAACTCATGCACATTGCGTTACCCATTGGCCATGGAAACATTCTTATGGCCACCGACGTACTCGAATCAATGGGTCGCCAATTCATTCCTGGTAATAATTATTATCTTTCGTTAAGCGCCGACAGTAAGGTAGAGGCAGATAAACTTTTTAAAGCGCTTTCTGACGGCGGGGAAGTTTCAATACCCATCAGCGACATGTTCTGGGGAGCGTACTTTGGCATGCTTACGGATAAATTTGGCGTTCAGTGGATGGTTGGTTTTGATTCGAAGATTCAAAAATAAAACCGTGTGTCAAATTACATAAAGGCGAACGCCACAACAATAAACAATGGTTGAGGTTTTTAAAACTAATGTGACAAACAAAGACCAGGCATTAATCGTGGAAAAAACAATTCACGAAATACTTCCTGATTGCAGTGTGAATTTCGACCTGGAAGATTGTGATAGAATTCTTCGCATGATGCGTGACGGGTATATTGATCCGTCACCAATCATTGCGCTTTTGAACGACCTTGGATTTAAGGCAGAAGTATTATCAGATGATCAACCGGTGAATCCATTGCTGGAGATAACGCTGCAGGAATAACACATTGTTTGCTCAACGTCGCAGCGTTAAGTTCGTTTTTTGTGGCCTCACCCTGCCCTATCCGGAGGAGCAGGTTGGTGGAAGCTAATGACGGACATCGCTTGTTATTGTTATGCCTGTTCTGCGTGGAAGGTCCTTTCATGTAGGACAGTTTCTTTTTCTTCCGGTTTAACCCCAAGTTGTTTAAGAAGTCGTCCGTGCCCTGCAAGCGCCTGAAAAAAAGTATCGGCGTTTTTATAAGGCAATCCAAATTCCTTGGTGGTTGCCTTTACAATTTTTGACAATGCTTTGTAATGTACATGGCAGACATTCGGAAACAAATGGTGCTCGATCTGGAAGTTTAATCCACCAACATACCAGGAAAACCAGGTACTGCGATTACCAAAATTCGTTGTGGTGCGAAGCTGATGTACCGCCCAGTTTGTTTGCAGCGAATACGGATTTTCATCCGGAAGTGGAAATTCAGTTCCTTCGATAACATGCGCTGGCTGAAATATAATGGCCAGAATAAAACCCGTGATATAGTGCAAAATAAAAATACCAGTCACAATCTGGTACCACGGAATTGACGTAAAGACCAAGGGGATAACCAGTATATAACCGATATTAATAAACTTTGTTGTGAGCAGAATCAGCCATTCTGCAGCAATGTTTGCGTTGTGTTTTTTGGCCAATCCATTGTTTTGATAGCGGATCAAACGCCTGTAGTCATTAACAAGCATCCACATCATCGTCATGAGACCATAGAGAAACCAGGCATAAATAAACTGATACTTATGCATGGGCTTCCAGGGTGTATGCGGTGATAAACGCAATACGCCTCGCGGGCTGATATCTTCGTCTTCGTCATGAACATTTGTGTAGGTATGATGCAAAACATTATGTTGCATTTTCCAGTTGAAAGCGCTTGCTCCAACAAGGTTCAGCGAATATCCAATAAGCGTATTGACCCAACCTTTTTGGGAGTATGCACCATGATTCGCATCATGCATCACCGAAAGACCGATACCTGCCATTCCTAACCCCATAATAATCGCAAGGGCAAGCAGCAAGGCGGAATTGGTGATTCCGCTAAGGATTAAGGCATAAGGTATCCAGTACATTCCAAACATGACCACCGTTTTAAGTACCATCGCACCATTAGCGTAACGGCTTTTACCGGTAGACTTGAAATATTCGTTAACACGCTTGTTTAACGTAGATGTAAAATCCCGATGTGTTGGAGCAAAAAGAACGGTTTTACGTGCCATGTATTTTCAGGAGAAGGGGTGATCCATAATTTGTATATCATTCGCAGACACTTTGCTGATATTTTTAAGATATCCACGCTCTTCGGCATCACACAAAGAAACAGCGGAACCTTTTGCGCCGGCTCTTCCGGTACGACCAATGCGATGAGTATAGGTTTCCTGCGAAGGTGGAAGCTCGAAGTTAATCACATAAGGCAAATTCAAAATATCAATACCGCGTGCTGCAATGTCAGTTGCAACAAGAACGCGTGTCGTGTTTAGTTTAAAGTTATTCAGCGCTCTTACCCGGGCATTTTGAGATTTATCACCATGAAATGATTCTGCCGAAATACCTGCTTTGTTGAGGTCTTTCGCAATTTTATCCGCTCCGTATTTAGTTCGTGTGAACACCAGCACATTGCGCATATCCTGTTCGTTGATAATGTGTTTCAACAGTGCACGTTTATGACTGCGATCGACAAAATAAACCGATTGATGAATATTTTCAACCTCCTTTTCTGCACCCTGAATCCGTATTTTCACCGGATTTTTCAAAAAGGAAGAAACCATGTCCTGAATTTCGGCTGGCATCGTTGCAGAAAAAAAGATGTTTTGTCTTACCGGCGGAGTGAGGGCAATAATCTTTTTAATGTCGTGTATAAAACCCATGTCGAGCATTCGATCAGCTTCATCCAACACAAGAATTTCCAGGTCCTTGATCGATAGCACCCTTTGGCTAACGAGATCCATCAATCTTCCGGGTGTTGCCACTAGGATATCGACTCCGTTGCGAATTTGCTGTACCTGGTGGAACTGAGACACTCCACCATAGACGAGCGTATGCCGGAATGGTAAGTACTTACCATACAAGGCCAGGTTTTCAGACACCTGAATAGCCAACTCACGTGTTGGTGTAAGGATTAGGGCGCGAATGCCGCGTGTAGGTGATCGTCTCAACAGCCGCTGTAAAATTGGAATACAAAACGCGGCCGTTTTTCCGGTTCCAGTCTGAGCACATCCCAGTACATCTCTCCCTGTAATAATTTCCGGTATTGCTTTCTCCTGAATAGGTGTTGGCGTGGTATAGCCTTTCTCTTCCAGGGCTTTTGTAATCGGTGGACTTAAATTGAAATCAGCGAATGACATGTTAATGGTGCTAAATAAAGGGTATAAATGCGTTCCCGCCTTTTACTGAAGTACGGAGCTGTAATGAAACAATAACAAGTCCGGTTTAATTCAGGCTGTGGTAAATACGCACGCAGCAAGCATACAATTTTAACACAAGCGAAAAAAATTTAAGTAACGTCGCCTTAGAAAAAATGTCGATTACTGAAACATAAAAGTATCGCTTTTACGGCGATAATAGAAATTACAACCGTGCAGTGAGGTATAAATACGGCGAGTTCTAGCTATTATTCAAGTTTATCTTCTTTAAAGTCAATTCTTTTACTTTATTTTGACCCCTTAATCTTCATATTCAATGCAAAGTGTGTATACTCCTGTTTGGCATAAGTACCGTCCTGTGATTTTACGTTTAATGATGTCGTCTGGTGAAGAATCCCAACAATACAATATGTCGGCACATGAGTTTCGTGCTTTAAACGCAAAGGAAAAAGGCGGTTATTCATTCACTTTACAGGCCAGTAACGGGAAAGCTGTAAACAACATCAAGACTTCCATTATTGCACAGAACCTATTATCTATTCTTCAGGATTCTCCGAAAGCCAATGAATTAATGTCGACTGCGACTTATGAATTCACCATGGATAAGCAATTTGTTCTTCGCGTGAGCAAAATCAGCTGATTCCGAGCCAAAAACGATCTTATTCTCCCTCCTGTCGCGTGATCATATTGTGCGGATATAACAATTTTGGATAATTTGTCCTTACTTCACGGAATTATTATTGCTTAATAGTCGTTGCAAATTGTGTACCTTGCAGCCGATTTTAGCAGGATCACCAATTTCATTTTATTACATTTAATCACCAGGAAAAACATTTATGGCCAAGTCGGGAGAGACATTCAACAAAAAAGAGAACGAAAAAAAGAAGATTCAGAAAAGAAAAGAGAAAGAACAGCGTAAGGAAGAACGCAGAGCCAACGCCAGAGAAGGATCTTCGCTAGAAGACATGCTGGCATACGTTGACGAAAATGGAAACATCACCTCCACTCCTCCTGATCCTACTAAAAAGCGGGTAATCAAAGAAGAAGACATTGTCATCGGTTCACGCAACATCGATGGTATGGAACCGGTAAATGCTGTGAGAAAAGGTCGGGTAACCTTCTTTAATAGCGCGAAGGGTTATGGCTTCATCAAAGATATCCAGACACAGGAAAGTATTTTTGTGCACGCCAATGCACTTACGGTTACCATCAAGGAAAACGATAAAGTAACCTTTGAAACTGAAATGGGTTTTAAGGGACTTAGCGCCATCAAGGTGAAACTGGTTAACTAACACCGGTCTTCAAGACATAACATAAGCCACTTCAAAACTGAGAGTGGCTTTTTTATTGTCGCTTATCTTTAAACGCAACTAAGAATATTTATTTCATTTGATGTCTGACATCGACGATGTAAAAGTTTCACCTTGTTTCCTATCAACAACCGGAACTCACCGTATAAAGTCAGCCACTGAGCGACCTGTCAAGGGTAACATGTCTCTAAAACAACCTGTGATCTCCCTGCGATTCTTCTTCATATAAGCCGATGGTTACGCTTTTGACACCCAACGATGCAATGCTCCCAAAACTTAAACCATGACGATAATTCTGTATTTCCCTCTGAAAAACACCTCCTTTCATCATGGGTATTTCAAATCTACCCATTAAATAGGCGTATGTAATTTGGAATTTATCAATAAAATTTTCTGTTCTTCCGACGCTTATGAATGATAGCATCAGCACACACCGATCATAAAATTTCAGATTTACCCTATGAGGATTGTGTCTTTCAAAGATTAACAACACCAATACAATTCATTTTTCAGCCGTAACGTTGGCAAGATAATTTAGTATGAAGATACAGGTATTAGGATAATTGAAAATACCCATGTATTTTTAGATTGATTTAAGATTCACGGACGGTGAATGATCACAGGAGATTGAGCGCATCTATACAACCAAATGCTTATGCATGGTATATTTACAACCGGTTTACCTATGAGAATTTGTGGTTCTGAATTTTAAAACTTTATTTTATTTATTAACAAAAACAAAAAAACGCTATGGCAAAAACAGCGAAAAAGTCTGCTAAGAAAGCAGCAAAAAGACCGGCGAAAAAAGCCGCAAAGAAAGGCGCGAAAAAAGTAGCTAAGAAAGGCGCAAAAAAAGTAGCCAAGAAAGCTGCTAAAAAAGGCGCTAAGAAAGCTGCCAAGAAAGGCGCCAAAAAACGCGCGAAGAAGAGTGGTAAGAAAAAATCCGCTCGAAAACCCAACGCTGCCTTCATGGCTCCGCTAACACCTAGTCAAACATTAGCGGAAGTAGTAGGCAGCAAACCACTTCCAAGAACAGAGATCATCAAAAAGATCTGGGATTACATCAAAAAGAACAAACTCCAGGATCAGAAAAACAGAAGGATGATCAATGCCGATGATAAACTGAAAGCAGTTTTCGCTGGCAAAGGTCAGGTCTCTATGTTCGAGTTAGCTAAGGTTGTGAATAAACACGTTAAGTAGTTTATCACGCTGCTGAAAAAAGAAAAGAGGCTGTCTCAATTTTGGGACAGCCTCTTTCTTTGACCGGTAAGACCACCAATACATTCCTCCATACAACCTATATTTTTTTTCACATAGTTCGCTACGGGGCGCACAAGACGGTTTAAATCGAAAATTTCAATTACTTTGGGAGCTGAACACTACGCTTATGAAGAAGATCCTTGTTTGTGAAGACGACGAAATTGTGCTGAAGGTAATCCAGGTGGCACTCGAGAATGAGCGTATCGAAGGTATTTATGTTAAAGAAGGGGAAACCGCCCTGCACCTGCTTCGGACACAACATGATTTCGACGGCATTATTACCGACATACACATGCCATTCCACAACGGCGATGAAATTCTTCACCTGGTACGCGTAGAACAGAAAAAGAACATTCCCATCATCATGATATCCTCCGATGATGAAGAGGAAATTATTAAACTTGCACTTAAACTTGGTGTGGATGCTTTTATGGCAAAGCCAATAGACCCTCAGAAGCTGGCTAAAACACTTAGGAAACTAGGCCTGCATAAACCGGATAATTAACGGTAATAAGTTACCTTACACTCCGGGTTTTTAGTTTTAAACTGCTCTACCTTGCGTGCCGAAATCCGTGTATTGTAACATTTTAATGTGCTCAGCGAAAGATCCGAAACCGGATTTAAGCTCTTTACTTCCGTATTGGAACAATCCAGGGACTCCAATCCTTTAATCTTTTCCAGGGTGTTCAGCTTTTTAATTTGTGTACCAGCGCAGTTCAGCACAGTAAGCTGCTGCAGATTTTTAAGAACTTCCAGGTCATCAACAGCCGTATTGGAAATATCGAGTTCCCGCAGATTTCCAAGTTCTGCCAGTGGCCCAAGATTTCGTACCGGATTATCATTAACACGTAATACTTCCAGTGTGCGATGCCGGAACAAAGGCCCCAGACTATTGATGTGAGTCCCCGAAAATGACAATTCCTTCAGGCGGATAAACTGATCAAAAACAGTAAGATCATCTACCGCGATGTTCGCAAGCTGTACTTTTTCCAACTCAACAAGGCGGTGAAGGTATTCACGTACAAAAGGTGACTGCATTGGCAGTTGTTTTTGAAACGCCTGCTTCCAGGTTGACGAAACGTTATTCCACCATTGTTCAAGCTCTGCAGTTTTATAAACCACAAGACATTCCGGATTGTGACGCAGAAACGCTTGCACCTGACCATTCCGGATGTTACATCCGTCTACATACATTTTTTTCATGCTGGAAATAACAGCGAGTGTATCGAAATTCTGTATGGACAGGTTTTCAGCATGCAACTCTTTAAGCGCTTTAAATGATGCTAATACAGAGAGATCAGAAATCCTCGTATTACTAATGTCCATTTTTTGGACATGCCTTAGCGCGGCAAGTGGTGTTAAATCACTGATAATGGTTTTGTTCGCTATAATTACACGAAGCTTCGGCAATGCACGCAGCGGTTCCAAATCACGGATTGAAACATCATATGCAAAATTTATCGAGTCAAGATTTGTAACCCTGGCTAGTTCCTCTTTAGAAGGTGTAGCTGAGATTCCAGCAGTCCGTCCGAGCAGTTGTTTCCATGAGGCTGACAGTTCACTCCACCATCCCCTTACATCTTCAGAATCGAAAATAACAAGTGTGTTGGGATTTGCTTCCATAAATGCATTCGCGGCAGATTGATCGATGGGTGTATTATCACAGTAAACTCTTTCCAGCGTTTTAAGATTGCGCAATGGTTCTAACGAAGTAACGGCCGTATGATTGAGATACAATACTTCTAATTTTTTTAATTTACCGATCTCAGTGATGTCAGAGACAGGCAAGCTATCGAGATTAAGGGATTCCAGGTTTGCAAAAGTCCCGACATCAGTAACATCCGAAAGGGCGGTCCTGGAAACATTCAGTTGCACTAACGCAGGGGCTACACCTAATACTTCTAGGGTTGTAAGCGCCGTGGACGATACATCAAGGTACCGAAGACTGTCGAGAAAATCCAATGATGAAAAATCAACGACGGGGGTATGGGCCAATTCCAGTTGGCGAAGGTTTACCAATTGCTCAACTACTGCGATATCCGCAACATCTGTGCCGGCGACATTTAAAGTGACGAGCTTGGCAGAATAACGGAGCGGTGAGATATCAACGATACGGGTATCCGACAAATTAAGGTAAACCAGCTCTGTGAGATTTCTTATAGGACTCACGTCGGTTATGTTGGTATTTGCAAGATTCAGATGGGCCAGGCTCAACAGCTGGCTCAGCGGTTCAATACGCTGAATAAACTTATTATTACTAAGATTGAGCGAATCAATCGTGGTCATCCGCTTAATATCTTTTAATGTGATACTATCTGTAAGATTAATACTTCGTCTGAAAATGGATTGCCATTCGTGGGACAGCCCATTCCACCACGATTCGAGCGCCTCCCGTTCATCAAATTCATTTGTATAGATGCTTACGATCTTTAGATCCTGATCTTGTGGGTTGTAATTGATCTCAATGTATCGGGGCATGGTGTTGTTGATTTCCTTGCCTTCAACGGTGGTACCTTTCAGGTTTCGGGTCAACTTGACTTTATAAAACAATTTGTCCGCAGTGGTCTCCTCACTTTGAATAGACTCAATATGAAACTCAAATTTCACATTGGTAAAAAAGAAATCCACGTCTTTTAGATAAGCCGGAACATCTTTATTGGTGATCACATTTCGTTTTTCAACAAGGTCATCTTCAATCTGCACTTTCGCATCCCGGAAGATCTTCGTATAACTTTGCGTGATCAACACATCTTTATCACGGGCCGACGTTTTCTCATTGCCTAAGGTGTTGAGCATATACTCGAGGAAAGCCACCATGTCTCTAACCTTAGGCTCATGTTTCGCAGCCTCTCCTTTTAGCGCCTGTGCATTGGTCTCCAACAGAACCAACATCAGCAGGGGCAGCAGCAACATCTGCCGCATTCTACTTTTCATAATAGAGATGATTTTTGAGCAGGTCCTTCTCAGCATCGTTGTTCACTTTTACCAGGTTGGAGATAAGCCACCCTGTATTGTATCCCGGCCTGTTAAATTCCGATAATTCAAAATACCAGCCATCAAGCTGAAAAAAATGAAACTTCACCTGTTCAACACTTTTAAACTTAAGATTTCCTTTTTTGATCTCGTATAAAAAAATTGAAAGATGATCCGGCCTAAAACGCTTTACCGTAAATTGACTGATGCTGTCGTTGGTGAATGCTTTTCGTAAATTCATAAATGCCAGCTCATGACTTAACGGATGAAGAAACTGTCCCACACGTGAAGTATCACGCTGAAAATAAGGTTCAAACATGTCCGCGAACACGTGACTGATCACCCACTTGCTTCCCGCATGATCTTTTTCCAACTGCATGAATAAAACAACCGATTGATTTTTCCCATTCATGGTAAAATTGGTATGCACTTCAGAAAACCAGTTTCCGCCATGAAAATCAAGCAAAAGGGTTTTATCAAGAACGTCTTTTGCAAAGTCGATCTGCAGCGTAGGGTTAATGCCATTATTGGCCTTGTCGAACAAGATACCGAGGTATTTCTTTCGCAACCTCACACTGCGGTATTCTTTATCCTTTGCATAATATCGCTCACCTTTTTCATCCTCTTCACCATTGAATCTGCGGAAGAACTGGTTAACCTGTTTTGTCTCCGCGTATAGTTTACTTTCATCGTCCATATCACCAACGATCTGTGCCGTCGATGATATGGATACTCCGGATATTACAAGAAATAAAAAAAGACTAATATACCTCATGCACTCGTTTCAGTCACCTTAATGTCACCCAACAACACATCCCAGAACTCAACCGTTCTTCCCTGAATCTGTGTTTTCTTCCGTTCTACGTAGATCGTAATATCCTTTTTGGTTGTGTCTTTATATTTTAGCCCGTCATCTGACTCACCTTCGAATCGCTGATAAATGGTTACCACACCAACATATTTTCCATCGGGTTGACGTTCCAGGTCACTGATGTAATGGATATCATACCAGGATATAGTCACGCGGTTATAATTCAGGGCAATGAGCCGTTCAAAATATTTACGGACTTTATAATATGTAACCTCTTTGCGATTTAAAGACGAAACGCCCATCTCACTGTCTGATGCAAATAATTCTTCAGCACGGTCCATAACACGACTCGCCTCAGAGTATGGCGTATCTTTGTTACCGATAATACTAATGTATTTACTGAGATCGCGGACTTTCTCCAAGGCCAGCGAATCAATGGCTTGTTTCCGTTCAGGACTGATTTCGCCAGTTTGGGCAGCGGCAGTGCCCATAAATAACAAACTAAAAAGTAACGTATATAAAAACTTATGGTGAACCATATTGTATTATTTAAAATGTGACTAGTTCTATTTAGTTAATTCTATTTCTGTGATCTTACCCGACGCATCAAACTTCAGGTCACTGATCTTGTTGATATTCTTTTTCTGATCTTTGAGATAATTCAGGTAATCGATAATTCGGGTGGGTTTATCATAATCCTTTTGGCCTTCCGATTCACTAATCACGATCAGCACAGGCGTTTGGGGTGATGCAAACAAGGATAGCGCCTCATTGATGCTGCTGTTAGCAGAATTAACATTATTGGAATTTGCAATTGCATTGAAGTATACATCCAGTCGCTTTGCTGGCTCGGCGGCGGCGGCAGCGGCTTCTGCATCAAGTCTCGCTTTTTCCGCAGCTTCCCGCTGTTTCAGTTCTTCTTGTTTTTGTCTATCAAGGGCAGCTTGTTGTTCTATACGTGCTCTTTCTTTTTCGGCGTTGGCTGCTTCCATAGCTTTCTTTTTACTCTTACAACCAGATCCCACGAAAAGCAGGAGGATGACAAGAATGGACAAGGCAGGTCGGAAATAATTTCGGAGTGGACGTCTCATTTTTTTAAATTTTGTTTTACCTGGTATACTACTGTTAATGTTTATGCCAGCATGAAGATGAAGCATCTTTTTGTTGATTGCTAACGGAATACCAAAAAATGTAGTATCCATGTGTGCAATTTAGCAGGCAGATGTGCGGAAAAATTCCACAGATTATCAAAATCAGCTATTAATGAACCGAGAAAAACAGATGTGCGGTGGCGTAAAGAATCATCCGGAAAAATTCATCCTTTTTTATTTCATAGCGAAGTAGCAATCAAATAAAGCCCGGCTATAACAACAACCACTACATCGAACATAAAAATAAAATTCAACACCTTGTGCTGTGGTGGTCGCTTAAGCAAACGAAAAAACAAAAATGAAAAGGCAATCAAAAGAATGATCCCGAGTATGAGTTTATAGTCCATAACCGCATGGTTTATTATTTCAAATAAAGTTACGAAGGATTTATTTCACCTTTTCCGGCTCTTGTTCCGGCCTGCGAACTGCCAACAAAAGATCTCCTCCTACCGGGTATCCGGTACATGTTAATATTCGACCTTTTGCCAGTTCCTTATCCAGCAAAACTTCATTGTTCGACATCCACACTTTTCCTTTCAAACATGTAACCGCACATGTACCACACTTTCCAGCCTCACAACTATACGGAAGGACGATGGCAAGTTTCTTTGCAGCCGAGAGAATAGTTTCCGGGAACTGCACATGGAAGGAATGCTCTTGCCCATCATCGTAAATAACGACCCGATGTTCTTCCTGGTCAGGCGGTAATTCGCGAACAGGAGGTTTGACGGTATCAAAAATCTCTTTCCGGATATGATCTGATGGTACACCTTCGCGCAACAATGTTATTGTAATCATTTGCATATAATCATGCGGACCACACAAATAAAATTGAGTCGTATTTTTCGTTTCGGGGAACCATTCATGAATATATTCCGCAAGCAGAAACTTACTTAATCGGGCTTTTAGCAGGTTAGGTGAATTACTGAAAAGCATTTCAAGGTGAAACCTGTTGCCAAACTGTGCTTTTAGTTCCTTTACATTATTGAGAAAAATAGTTTGCTCCGGACTATGGTTACTGTAAACAAGATATACCTGAAGCTGAGGGACACTGTACAACAACGTTTTGATCAATGGCAGGACAGGTGTAATACCACTCCCTGCTGCAAAAAACACAAAGGATGAAAATGCATCCGGCGCTTCAGGCAAAGTAAAAAAGCCAGCAGCACCTATGGTGAATAACGCCGAGCCAACCTTGCAGTTATCAAACAGATATCGCGAGAATGCACCGTTATCAATCCGTTTTACCGTAATGGTGAGCGGCTCATTTAACAGCGGTGTCGCCGAAATGGAATATGATCTGCGTTCTTCATTAATTTTCCCGGGGAAGACGAGTGTAATAAATTGTCCGGCCTTATACTTTAAAGGAGGCGATGAAACTTCATGCAACATAAAAGTTTTTGTATCCCGGGTTTCATTTCTGATTTCTGTGATTTGCAATTCTGTGTAAGGAACCTTCATTCCGCTAAACTAAAATTTAAATACCGGCTTTAAAAAACACATTGTAAGCTATTCACAAACGCATTCCTGGCGGTTTAACTTTGATTCCGGATCATGAAAGATCGCGATACGATTTGTCGGCATAAAGGCACATGAAATATAGCCCCAGAATAAACCGTTACAGGAGACAAAACCAAAAATTGTGATGAAAACTTTGTAATACAACCGTTATCCAAAATCAAACGACGATACCAATTTTACACATCACGTAAAAAACCAACGCAACTTACTTTTCCACCAAAACGCAACGGTATCGCTATACAATTCCGTCTTTCTTTGCAGCATGAAATTGATGAAAAAATACCTTCTCTTTCTCTTCACAATTCTTGTCGTATTAGCGGCATGTGATGAACAGATCATTCCGGGCATGCCGGATAAAAAACAAACATCTGAAACTCTGGACGACGCCAGCCAACAGTATCTCATTCCCGTGGGTTCTCACTATACGACCGAATCCGGTTTTAAGCCAATGCAAGCCGACGTTTTACGTTTTAATGCAACTTTCGATCAATCCGCTATCTATACCACGAACGATCCTGCAAACCAAGGTGACATCAACAAGCTATATGGCATGTCTGATTGCAATAGCCCACACCAGGTAAACAGCGCACGGTTTGGATGGAGATGGTACGAAGGCCAGCTTGAAATCTGGGCCTACACATATGTTAACAGCCAACGTAAATTTCAATTTATTACTACTGTAGAAATCAATACCAAGAATACATTCGAAATTGAATTCGCTGATAAAGCTTATATTTTCCGTGTAAACGATACATCTATAGAATTACCACGCGCATGTGAAGAGAAAGCAAGTGGTTATAAACTATATCCTTATTTCGGCGGTGATGAGGTGGCACCACACGAGATCGCCATCGACATCGAAGACCTGAACTGATTTAAATCAGCATAACGCCAGCGGCAAATCTTCCGGCATCACCCTGCCTTGCAGAGAAAAAGGCATCATTGTTTTTCACTGTACAAAGATCGGCAATCTCAATCTGCGATTTTCCAACGCCAAATTCTAAAAGCTGCATTTTGTTGGCCTTCCAAAGATCAAGCTTTGCTTTATTGCCGGCAACCGGAATCATAAGACCGGAGGATGCACCAAAAGCCTGATCGACTTCACGTATCACTTCTTCGCCCACTTCATAAGCATCCTGCGAAACGGATGGTCCGATACCGGCAAGAAGATCTTTCCCGACAGTACCGAAATGCTCCCGCATCGCGTAAAGCGTTTTTGTTAAAATCTTCGCGACCGTGCCGCGCCATCCTGAATGAACCGCAGCAACGGCTTGATTTTTTCTGTCGTACAAAAGAATAGGAACACAATCGGCTGACATTACAGCGATACAAATTCCGCTTTCGGCGGTCATTAATGCATCCACATCAATTAAATCTTCTGTGCTTGTGGACGATGTAACATATACTATTCGCGTTTTATGGACTTGTGAAGGAAAGTATAACCGGTTTTCAGCTATACCAAGCGCATCTGCCAGACGTTGGCGATTATTCCTGACCAGTGAACGATCAGGTGTACTGGTATAGCTTAAGGTAAAAACCGCGCCGTCAGCGGACAAATTCCGATCTGTAACAAAGTGTTTGATCCCTTGTTCTTTGCCGAAATTTTCGAAGTGCCAAAGCCCCAGGCCGTCGTGTTCAATTTTAATCATGGCAATAAAAAAAGCAAAGTAATGCGTTCGGAACCGGCATACAAGAGACGGCAGAGGGTACTACATAGAAGTTCAAAATACCAGATACAAGTACAAGGTACGAGCTTATTACAACTGTTTGTGAAATTTTGTAAATTATCGGAATATGTAACCTCAAACATTAAAGTCAAAGCTCAAACAGTTTCACCGACCTCTTCGTTTTCGAAAATCAACTTTGAACTTTAATTTTTTTCCTTTGTCGGTGATTCATTTTAACCGCGGCGCCGAGTCGCAAAATAAGTTTGAATGGCACGCTTCCAGTTGTTTTCGGTAACCTAAAAAAGTTACCTAAAACATCAACGTCAAACCTCAAACAGTTTCACCAATCTCTTCGTTTTCGAAAACCAACCTTAAACTTTGAACCACGAACGTTGAACCATGAATTTTAAACCAGAATCGCTTAAAGCGATTTAAACAATCCCCGAAGTGTATCCAGCAAAATGGAGAAACTCGCTGGTTTGGTAATGTATTTGTATATCCCGAGTCCTTCAGTGGCTTTAATATCGCTGGGATTGGATGAGGTTGAAAAGACAACGATTCGGATATTTTTCAACGTGTCGCTCCCTTTTATTTCCTGAAGAAATTGAATGCCATTCATACCAGGCATATTAAGATCTAAAAATATCAAAGTAGGTGTCAACTGCTCATCCTTTAGTTTATCTAATCCTTCGTTGCCATCCCGCGCTGTATGACAGACTGCAGACCGATCAATCTCATGAATGGCTGTAATCAGAATTTCCAGATCATCCGGATCGTCGTCTATTAGCAAAAGCGTTATGGGTACATTCATTTCGAACCATTTCAGGATCAAATTTAGAAAAGAATTAATGTTCTCTGAACGCATCACAAGCAACTTAACCCTCAAACAACGACTTTTGCTCGAAAAATCATCAGGGTGCTTAATCGATCTATTGTATAACCTTAACGCTTTTTCAAAAGTACATCCACACCATGGCCATAAATCCCTTTAGTGGCCTTTCCAGAAAATGCCTATCGGTTTTCGCCACTTTAAAACCTGTTCGCTAAAACGTCATTGGTATCTCTTTTTTAATTGTTGCTAACAGGGTTACAACCTTCAAGGGAAATAGCGCTTGTTTATAGCAGGTTTTAATAGGAAACTCCGTTATGGAGCGCTGATTTTCAATTAATTATTCGTGTAGAATTTAGTCCTCAACTTATGAAGGATAACGTTTCGTTTTCAGGCACTAATGCATTTTGTGTTTTTCTGGTTTTAATTTTATTAATGTGTAACCCGTTACGCTCTGCCGGACATTATCAAAATCAACCTCCCGTCATCACCGGACAAACAGATTTATCCACCGAAGAAGAACAACCTGTCACCATCGAATTTGGACACATTACCGTAAGTGATCCGGATAACACTTACCCTCTCGGTTTTACCATGACCGTTTTACCGGGAACAGGTTATACGGTAAATGAACGCAGCATCACCCCGGCGAATGGTTTCACCGGAATACTAAGTATACCAATCGTTGTAAACGACGGATTCTCAAACAGCAACACATTTCCTTTTCAGATAACGGTAACACCCAAACCAGTGATCAACACACCGCCCACAATCACGGGACAGGTTTCTTTAACAACGCCTCAGGATCAACCCATCACGATCGACTTCGGGCACCTTTCGGTGAATGATCCGGATAACACCTACCCTGATGGGTTCTCCATGGTCTTTACACCCGGAATAAATTATTCCATCAATGCAAACACAATCACACCAGCAACAGGTTTTACAGGAACGTTAAATATTCCTGTAGTTGTAAATGACGGAACCAACAACAGCAACTCATTCTCATTGCAGATAACCGTTACGCCTGCACCGGTGGTCAATACACCACCTACAATCACAGGACAAGCTTCACTATCCACCCAGGAGAATCAGCCCATCGCTATTGGTTTTAACGATGTTATGGTAACCGATCCGGACAATAACTACCCTGCCGGGTTTACGCTTTCGCTTTCACCTGGAACTAATTATACGATCAATGCAAACACGATCACCCCCGCGACCGGATTCCGGGGCATCTTAAGTGTTCCTGTTATCGTCAACGACGGTACAGATAACAGCAATTCGTTTCCATTGCAGATTACCGTTACACCTGCACCGGTTGTAAATACACCACCAACAATTACCGGACAGGCCGCACTCTCAATGGTCGAAGGCGAGGCCATTACAATTGGTTTCGAAAATCTGGTGGTAAGTGACCCGGATAATAGTTACCCTACCGGCTTTACGATGACGCTTTCTGCGGGATCAAATTATACGGTAACTGGAAGCACCATAACGCCACAGACGGGGTTTAACGGCATACTGACTGTTCCTGTAATTGTAAATGATGGTACTGATAACAGCAACGTATTTTCTTTGCAACTAAGTGTTACGCCTGCACCGGTGATCAACACAAAACCAATTATTGTAGGGCAAGTACCCGTTAGCATGTTGAACAATCAATCGCTGACCATTGACTTTTCGCATCTCCTTGTTACCGATCCGGACAATATTTATCCTGATAATTTTACGCTATCTGTTTTCTCCGGGGATAATTATACTGTAACCGGTCATACCATTACACCCAACACCGGATTTACAGGTATCCTCTCCGTTGGCGTTGCTGTAAACGATGGCACACAGGCCAGTGATGCCTTTAGCCTGAAGATCAACGTCTCACCGGCAAGTACAAACGTGAAACCGGTGATCACGGGTCAACTGGAATTGACAACGTTTCAAAATACACCCTTTACGGTCACGTTATCGCACCTCATTGTTACTGATCCCGACAACCCTTACCCTACAGGTTTTACATTGTCCCTTATGCCGGGTACGAATTATACCGTTTCTAACAATACAATCACGCCCGCGCCTGGGTTTACTGGAAATCTTAGCGTTGGTGTTTCCGTGTCCGATGGTGTCGCGCAAAGCGAAACATTTTTACTCCGTATTTCCGTAATCGACAAGGCGCAACTTCAGATCGTTGGGCAGCAACAGATCACCATCCGCGAAGATTCTATCGCGATTATTGAATTATCACATCTGCAGATAAATGATCCGGAGAATGAATTCCCCGCCGGATTCTCAATTGAATTTGATGAAGGCGATAATTACCAGGTCACGAATAACCAGATCACTCCTGCACAGAATTTTTTCGGTGACCTGACAGTCGGTATTCGCATCGCCAATGGCGAACGTTCAAGCAATACATTCAACATGGTAATTATCGTAACGCCTGTCAATGATGCGCCGGTATTCACAAACTTCGAAACAACCGCCCTGGACGTGACACAGGGCGTGGGACCAATCTATCTCGCAAAAGAAATCACCATAGCCGATGTTGATCACGAAACGCTTGTCTTTGCAGAAGTAAGCATCGATCCGATTAATCTTTCACTTGGAAAAGAACAAATACTGGCACAGGCTACTCAAAACATTCAAACCGTGTATGATCCAAACACGGGAATTCTGATTCTGCTTGGACAAGCTACCCTAGCGGAATACCAAACCGTTCTCCAATCTGTCCAATATCACTACACGAACGATACATTACCTTCCGCTACCACCAAGCGAATTAATTTCAAACTCAATGATGGTATCAGCTTAAGCGAAATCAAAACCAAAATTGTTTCGCTAACTGAATCTGTTGAGCTGGATATCCCCAATGCATTTACACCCAACAATGACAACGCCAATGACACCTGGCGAATCACCAACGGCCAGGCTGATAATCTTGATGCAATTGTTCGCGTATTTGATAAGCGTGGTCTGATGGTCTACGAAAGTTATAACCTCACCGCCTGGGACGGACGTTACAAAGGTGAAGTAGTTCCACCGGATACATACTATTTCGTTATCGAACTAAAAACCGGCCAGCGACATATCAGCAAAAAAGGAATTGTTACTGTTCTCAGGTAGTTCAAGGTTCAAGGTTCAAGGTTCAAGGGTTCAAAGTTTAAAGTTCAGGGTTGTTTTCGATCACGATTGTTTGAGTTGAGGTTGGTTTTATAATAATTTATAGCTTATATAAACTTAAAGAAGAACGAACAAAAGGTCGATTGAAAATCCCGTGAGGAAGGAGTGAGGCCATAAAAAAAATCAAACGCACTGGATTATCCAGAATCGCCTTGAAGCTTTGCGTTTGGAAGTGTGTTATATAAGTTCAAGGTTACTACACCTCATACTTTGTACCTCTTACTATATCGCCACACCAGTTTTAATTCTTTCAGAAAAAGCAATAGTATTACGGCACGAAACACTCGGGATGATTAAGCTAAATAACGTTACAATATCGCGAAATGGAATAGCATTATTTGAAAAGCTCAATTGGTCGATAGAGAAACATGAGCACTGGGTTATCCGGGGTGAGAACGGAGCAGGAAAAACGCTGTTGCTTGAAATTCTTGCCGGCATGATTACGCCTATAGAAGGAAATATCGAATATGATTTTATTCATGAAACGGACTGGACTGCCAGATACAACGAACGAAAACAAAAAATTCATTACATCCCAGCCCATGCGCTACAAATTTTTCTAACCAGTTATCACGATCTGTTTTATCAGCAGCGATATTATAGTATGGATGAAAGCGCTATACCGCTTGTCCGTGACATTTTGGGTGATGATATTAAAAGCTTAAAACGTTTCGACTTTCCGCCAAACTTAAATATCGACGGTCTACTCGAACTGGAGATCACGCGGCTTTCCAACGGACAACTCAAGAAAGTACTTTTACTTAAAAATCTTTTAAAGGAAATTCCCCGTGTTATTTTATTCGACTATCCATTTGAAGGACTTGACCAGGATAGTCGTAAGGATCTTATAAATCTGATCGATCATTTCGCAAACACCTTTGCTATTCAAATCGTTTTGACTGATCACCACCATGACTTGCCAAAGGTTATTAATCGTACACTTATCTTGAAGGATTTCAAAATACAGCCTACTGGCCCCATTGAACCATCCTCTTCAATCATACCTGGTACGCTTAACCATAAAGAAGGCAATCAAAATGAGGATACCTCTCCTCCTGTGGTAGAGATGAAAAACCTCACCATCGCATATAAAGGAAAAAAAATTATTAACAATCTGAACTGGACTATCCGTAAAGGAGAACGGTGGGCCCTCACCGGAAAAAACGGATCAGGTAAAACAACTTTGTTCAGCCTCATTTATGCGGACCATCCCATGGCCTATAGCCAGCAAATATACCTTTTTGGAAAACGACGTGGCACCGGTGAATCGATTTGGGATATAAAAAAAAGGATGACTTACTTTGGCCCTGAGCAAATTCACTTTCTCAATCCAGGAGCGGTGTTGCATACAGCACGAAAGTTGATCATGCAACAACAGCATAACGACAATGAAGAAAGACTTAAACAACTCATCCGGTTTTTTAATGCCGACACATTCATGGATAAGCCGGTACGTCAACTTTCATCCGGAGAACTCCAATGCATGTTATTGATTAATTCCTTCATAAGTGATAAAGAGCTCCTCCTCCTGGACGAACCTTTTCAGTTTTTGGATCCGGTGAGAAAAGAATTGGTGAATCGTTACCTTCATCACGTGCTTCATGAAGATTCTACATTAATCCTCATTACGCATTATGAAGAAGACGTCGCCATGTGGACACAGCATCGGATGAACCTGGAACCACAAAGCACTTAACTTTGATCGTCTTCTTTCTTGCGAAACACCATTGAAGCTAATGTTGTGAGGGCCAGTGTTACAAAAATGAAAATCAGAGAAACCTCAATCGGAATTTTATAGAAGTCAACGATACACATCTTCACGCCGACAAACACGAGAATAAGTGCTAAACCGTATTTCAGGTAAGCAAAATATTTTTCAATACCGGCAAGTGCGAAATACAGCGAACGCAATCCTAAAATGGCAAACACGTTTGATGTATACACAATAAAGGCATCATCGGAAACAGCGAGAATAGCCGGAATAGAATCGACCGCAAAAATCAAATCTGTTGATTCAATTAGCACAACAACAAGGAACAGTGGCGTTGCCCATAATTTCCCGTTTATCCGGATGAAAAATTTATCACCAACAAAATCTTCCGTTACGGAAAACAGTTTTTTGGCAAAACGGATCAGCGGATTCTTCTGTGGATCGATCTTAACATCACCCTGTGTAACGATACGAATTCCACTGATCACCAGGAACGAACCAAAGATGTAAATCAGCCAATGAAACTTGTGGATGAGTTCAACACCAGCAAATATAAAGATCACACGCATCACCAGCGCACCCAAAATACCCCAGAATAATACTTTGTGCTGATACGCAGCAGGCACACCGAAATAGGAGAAGATTAGGATAATGACAAAGATATTATCAACACTGAGTGACTTTTCGATGAGGTATCCGGTGAAGAACTCAAATGCCTTCTCTGACCCCATCTGGTAATAGACAAACACATTAAACAGGAAAGCCATACTTACCCAGAAGCCAGTCCACAGGAATGCCTCCTTCACGGTTACAACGTGTGCCTTACGATGAAAGACGCCGAGATCCAGTGCTAACATAATCAGCACAAACAAATTAAATCCGGCCCATAAATACCATGCCTGGTCCATTACACTTGAGTAAATCTTAAAGGTAGTATATTTCTTACCGAAGTTTGATGTACTAACAAATTACTTTTTGTAATCGTTTATAAAATTAAGCACCATGCATTTCTAATCTCGCTCTAATTTAAAATTAATCACTTCCTAATGCGTGAATCAGGAAGTGATTTGATGGCATTAATGGGAAATGAACGATTGCATGGCAAGGTAAAGTGCAGCCCCGGATGCATACCCCAACAAGGCAATTAAGCTGATCCTTTTCAGATACCAAATAAAATCTATTTTCTCCATACCCATCACGGCCACACCAGCAGCAGAACCAATGATAAGAATACTTCCACCTGTGCCTGCACAATAAGCCAGATATTCCCATATAAGATGATCTTGTGGATATACATCCATACTATACATTCCCATACTAGCCGCCACCAGTGGTACGTTATCTACGATGGCGGAAAGCAAACCAATCAAAGAGATGATTATCCTGTTATCGCCGAAAGCGGAACTGAGAAATTGGGCAAAACTCTGTAACGTAAGCATCGATTCAAGTGCACCCACGGCAAGGAGTATTCCGAGAAAAAATAATACGCTGGGCACATCAATACGCGATAAGGCCCCGGCTACGGTGTAATGCTTTTTCGTCGCGTCATCAAGTTCCGGATGAATACGTTCTGACACAACCCACAGAATACCCAGTCCAAGCAACATCCCAACGTAGGGTGGTAAATGCGTAAACGTCTTAAACACCGGAACAGAAACCAAGGCAGCCACACCAAGGATAAGCATCACCCTTCCACCTTTTTCATGTTCGTTTTTATGATCATGGCCAGCTTTTAATTCACCCAGCGTTCCCTTCAATGTGAAATTCAAGTACAACAACGGTACAAGCAGACACATCATACTTGGCGCTATCAACATCTTCATGATATTCACCGTAGAGATTTGTCCGCCGATCCAAAGCATCGTCGTTGTCACATCCCCGATTGGCGTCCATGCACCACCCGCATTCGCTGCTATGATAATCATCCCGGCAAAAAACATTCGCATCTGACGGTCTGGAATTAATTTTCGGATAAGCGAAACCATAACAATAGCAGTCGTCAGATTATCCAGTATTGCACTCAGAAAAAAAGTAACGAGGCAAATAATCCAGAGTAAAACTTTTGGATTTCTCGTGCTGATCCGATCTGTAATGAACCGGAAGCCCTGATGCGCATCTACAAGTTCTACGATGGTCATAGCACCAAGAAGGAAAAACAGAATTTGTGAAATCGAACCCAGGTGGTAGTTTAACTCATACAAGACAAACTCCCGAAACACAGCGGCCTCGGTGAGTGCGTTAAACTTATCCATACCCATTTCAACAGCCATAATCTGTTTAACACGCTCATACACCTCACTCGATAAAAGTGCCTCTGTTGGCCCGGATAGTATAAATAGAGTCCAGCATAAAACGCCCGTTAACAAAGCCGATGCGGTTTTGTTAATATTGACACTGTGTTCGAGTGCAATAAAAAGATACCCGACAATAAAAATGATAATGATTAAAATTTCCATAACAAAAAAGTGATTCTTAAATATTAAGCAGAAGAGATCACGGGAGTACCGGATCAAACTCGCCACCGCGTAACGATGGGTATTCACCAAATCAGCTATGGAGCATGTATTGAAACAAACCGGTAAAATGGATTTCGTTCAGAAAGGCTGAAAAACAAACGGCGTGAAAGGGATTTCTTTCCCGCTAACAAATCAAAGGAACAGTAAAAAAGTGTCTCTTCGGGGGTAAGTTTCTTTATCTGCGGAATTTCAGGTGCGGAAGCTGGGGAAACAGCTTCTGCCAATGCTTGTTCGTATGTTATGGATTTCTTTAAAGAACCGGATGCGGAAACGCCGAAATGGTAAGATCCGGCATGGAGGATAATTAATAGGACGATAGCCGCAACGTCGAAGAAGTTTTGTAAAGCAGCCAATCCTTTCATACTTAACAAAGATGATCAATCGCTGCTAATTGTCAATTGGTTAGATCATAAAGATTTTACCTTACGCCCGGTTTTGGTACCTTTTCACCATCGGCAAGATTAGAGGGATGTTAAATTCGCGAAACCCTGCTTTTTTCGCTGTATTTTTACAGTACCTTTACACCTTGTATGAAAATGAGCATCCACAAGATCAGACGACTCAGCGGGGTTTTTATCCCTGTCATGGTGGTGCTTTTTGCCTTTAGTTACTTTTGTAAAAGTCTTGCGATTGAAACACCTTTATTTCATGATTCAATCACGGTTCCAAAACCGCACGCCGAACCGCTGGTGTTAGCCAACGTATCCGCTAGCTGTAGCATCCTTCAAAGCATAGAGCAGGCCCAATTGTTCGATTGGAAATCTGCAGAATGCCTCACGGATTCTAAAAAGATAATCAATATCACCGCCATGACTTCTTTGGTTGCCGATAGAAATGTCGCCGCAATCTCCATTACCATAAATGCTCCCTGACATTATTCGGTTACTTCTTCTGTAATGAACTTGTTTTTAAATTTTTTAGAATACCATTATTTATGACCGAATTTTTATCAGTAATAGCTGATCTATTTAATCCCGAAAACCTTATTCGTCTTGGCGGGCTGACCCTTCTGCTCATTATTATATTCGCTGAAACCGGTTTGTTCTTTGGTTTTTTTCTCCCCGGTGATTCCCTCTTATTTATGGCAGGCCTGCTGGCAGAATCAGAGTATATCGGCGTACCTGTATACATCTTAATCCCGCTTCTTATCATAGCTGCATTCAGTGGCACAACTGTAGGATATTATTTCGGCAAATGGGCAGAGAACTACCTGAAAAATAAAAAAGAAAATTTCTTTTATAAACGGAAATACATTGCCATCACAGAAGATTTTTATAAACGTTATGGAATGATGGCCTTTGTGGTCGGACGATTCCTACCTATCGTAAGAACGTTCGTTCCCATACTTGCAGGAATGGTTCGGATTGACATTAAGAGATTTCTGTTTTTTAATCTACTTGGTGCCGTCCTCTGGATCGTTACAATGGTGATGGCTGGTCATTGGCTAGGAAATATCTTCCCCGGTATCATCAACCACCTGGAATGGATTGTAATCGGACTCATCCTTCTTACCTCTATACCAATTATCATTTCGTGGATAAAAAATAAAGATATCCTCACAAGAGAATAAGCCCCCTTCAAATGAAGTATAGCCCAAGCGTTATGTAATTATTTTTAAACACCCACACAACGTAAAAGGCCTCATAAAAACCTAGTAGACTAAAAGCCAATACAATTGAGTTTTGTTGTAGAACCTTTGGGGCAAACGCAAAAGTGAAAAATAAACTTTCATTTGCCAAACGTCTATTTCTTGTAAGATAATCAATAAAAAAATCCAAAAATGAACATCTAACAGAGCGAAACATTTTTCGCTTTTAATGGCATCTTTTTTTATTAATCAGATCAAATGCAACATCGGAAGCGGGGAAGTATGGACGGAGAAACGCAACATTTTAAATGTAAATTTGAGACCCCCAATCACTTCATGGATTACAGAGAATGGGATTTTGTGAATACGAAGAACGAAATCCTGACGGTCTTGTTAAATAGCAAACAACACGGAAACTCGGTTGGTATCTTAAGCCCCCAGTTCGGCCCTGATATTTTCGTAACTGCCGTTGAAGATGTTATTCTTGAAGGGGAAGGTAAGACGACCATCGTTTTTAAACCTTTCGACCGTAACGGATACTTGTTACCATCCACTTATGTAGATCTCTCTCAAATTGTCTCTGTCTGTTCTTTTACTTCTGAATTTCCAAATCCATACCTGGATAATCTCAAAAAAGACAAGACCTGGTTTTTTTAATAAAATTTATCTCTGATTAAAGTATCAGAAATTCCAAAATTCTGCGCAGAAGCAGTATCTTAATGCCACGAGTATGCTAGCAAAGGTGCAGCGGGAGTAACATAACAATCCGCCAATGATGATTCTCAAATGAGAATATGTACAACTATATTTGCGTCGGTATACACGTTTTCAAAAAATGCCATGGCACAATTTATTGAACTTACTATCTCCGCTGAGGAAGAAACCAAAACACAGGTTGTCAATACAGATAACATCGGAAGGATTTATCCTAACCCACAGAACAGCCGGCAGAGCATTGTAGAACTTAATTACCACAGCATCGGCGACGCTCCGGTTTACCTTGAAGTGGAAACACCGTATGATGCGTTGCGTCTGAAGTTTCTTTAGTCTGCTATATTCTCTACAGGTATTTAATTTTCGAACGAATAATCTATTATTCAAGACAGATCTTGTTAAAGAGAAAAAAGAAGACGCAGAAAACGTACGGCGTTCCGGAAACACCAGAATTAACCGCCGGGACTAATGCTCCGGTTACAAGCCGTGTCGCTGTATTTCCAGCTTTACAAAACAAAAACTACCGGATCTTCTTTTTTGGCCAGTTCACTTCCGTGATTGGTACATGGCTCCAGATTGTAGCACAGGCATGGCTTGTATTACAATTTACTTCTTCGGCATTCATTCTTGGATTAGTCGCTGCCCTCACTACCACTCCATCCCTGCTATTTTCATTATTCGGCGGCGTGTTAGTGGACCGCTATAACAAAAAAACAATTCTGTATTTCACACAATCCGCCAACATGGTCCTTGCATTAACTTTTGGGGTTTTGACCATCACGGAGAATATTAATATTCCCTTAATCGGAATGTTTGCATTCCTCATGGGTACAGTGAATGCCATCGACGCACCTGCCCGGCAAGCGTTTGTCCCAACCATTATAAACAAAGATCAGCTCGCTTCGGCCATTGCTTTAAACTCCGGAATGTTCAACGCAGCGCGCGCCATTGGACCGGCGATTGCAGGCTTACTGATTGCATCTGTCGGAACAGGAATGGCATTTCTCCTTAATGGATTCAGCTACATAGCGGTATTGATTGCATTGTACTTCATTCACCATCGCGATGATCGGCAATCCCGACCTACCCAGCCTTTTCAAGCCATTAAAGATGGACTTCGTTATACTTTCACGCATCCACTGATTCGTGTCCTGGTTATCTTCACGGGAGTACTTTCAATTTTTGGATGGTCGTATAGTACGGTTATGCCGTACATCGCCAAAACGATTTTTCTTGTTGAAGCAAGAGAGTTAGGTTATTTGTATACAGCCACTGGTCTGGGATCACTACTTGCCACGTTCCTCGTAGGCATCTACTCAAAAAAATTCTCTCCGGTGGTGTTTATTCTTGGTGGCAACATCATGCTAAGCGTATCACTCATACTCTTTGGTCTGACACAAAATTTCTATATCGCCCTTATCCTTTTATTTTTCATCGGACTAGGTTTACTAAGCCAGTCAGCAACCATGAACACATTGATTCAGACTGTATGCAGAATGATTTTCGCGGACGCGTGATGAGTGTTTACGTATTAATGTTCCTTGGACTGGCTCCACTTGGAAACTTTGAAACAGGTTTCCTTACAGAACATGTTGGCATCCCGCTAACGCTCTCGCTAAACGCACTGATCCTGCTGATTTTCGGATTACTTGTTTTCAAGTTTAGGAATCGCATCCGTACATCGTATGAAAAGTTCAAAATTCAAGGGTCAAAGTTCAAAGTTTGACGGTTCAAAGTTCATGGTTCATGGTTCAAAGTTCAACGTTTGAAAATGAAGCGCGTTTGAGAAATTTGTTTGAGGTTTGATGTCTGATGTTGGTGTTCGAAAATTTTTTAGTTTACCGAAAACAACTTGAAGCTTGTAGCCTGGGTTCAAAAAAAACTGGGTGGTTAAACCCGGATCATTACGCAAACACGTTTACATTGCTAATCCGATCGCTTCAATGTTCAGGCTATCAAACTTGTATATCTTCTCATTGCCTCACGTAAAATATAAGTTGGGGCTAACCACCCTGTCCGTCCTTTAAGAATGAGAGAAAATTTTAGATAAATATTGCCCAACAAACTCGAAACTCGAAGCTCATAGCTCACAGCTATTTGCCCAAAAGGAGCTAAAAACTTCTTTACAAGGAAATCAAAAAACAACAAACGTAATGTTTTAATTTAGTTGAATGAACAAGGATCTCATACTACGGGAATATCTCGCCATTGAAAGAACCAAGATGGCGAACCAGCGGACGCTTCTAACCTATATCCGTACAGGATTATATTTCCTTATCGCCGGATCCACACTGGGACAATTTATCGATACCTCATTCTGGAGAATTATGGACATCCCCCTGATATCAACAGGCGTATTACTGATGATCGTTGGTGCGATTGTTTACCGGATCAACCAAATTAAAATTGAAAAGAGCATACAACAGATCGGGAAGATCAAAGACGACTTCATCAAAGACCTCAAACTCGATGATTTCTAACCATCATCAATTCAACATTTTCCTTCTGTAAAATCCCTTCTTGCCTTCAGGTGAAATTTCTGCCAGGCGCTGATAAATTTCCGTTGAGGTGCTATCGTACGTTAACGCCTCTTCGTATAATGGGATAGCTTGATCAATTTCTCCACGCTGATCGTAGATGTAAGCCATAATATGACATAACTCTTTTGAACGCGCACCTTGTTTATAGGCTGGTTCGTAGAACACCATCGCTGAATCATATTGTTGCTGAAGATAATAGCAATCACCTGCAAGCAGGTAAGCATCCTGGTAGTTTTTATTCCGACGAAGGATAGCACGTGCTTCCTGAATTGTCTTCGCGTATTCCTTTTGATCATAATATACCCATCCTTTCCCATAGGCAGCCTGATCGAAGTCGGGTTGGATATGCAAAGCTTCATCAAAATAATAAAGCGCAGAGTCATATTGTTTCTTCGCAAACATCACATTGCCTAGGCCACAGTAGGCACGCGCGTACCGTGGGTCAATCCTGACAGCGCGTTTATAGTGCAGGTAGGCGGAATCATATTCCTCACGCCAATAAAATTGATCACCGGCATCACTTATAACTTGAAGTTCAACATCATTTTCTGTTGAATCCATGGCAAAAAACAAAATGATAAAAAACATTACCAAACCCGAGAAGAAAACCAGTAAGAAAACGCGTTGATTAAATCGTTTAGTGTCGACGTTTTGGCTTTTTCCTTTATGCTGAAACAGTTTGATGAAATCCTTCATCCGGTTTTTTCGCGGCTTAGCATAGGGCCCGGACGTTGAAGGTTGAAACTGGAGCCGACCACGGGCATATAACTTAAACGCCCAGAGAAAACAGAAAGCGCCGATTCCTAGGGCCATTAAGAAGAATGAAATATGAGCCGCGTGCAGAAATGCTCCAATGAGTACAATGATTAGCCCCACGACAAGAAAAGACATAGCCACCGATGTAGTAGCCTTTTCTGCTTTCTTATCGTGTGGCGTTTTCATGTCACATTAATTCATGTGCGATGTAATTTCGTTTTCATCGATGCGGATATCATCCTCACCTACTTCGTCGAACGGATGCTCCAGATGATCCTGAATATTATCGAGACTCACGAGGATAAAGCTGTAAAGAACGGGCATTACATATTCGAGATGGCCGGAGTAATCGCGAAACGTACTGGCGAAATAGGGTCCATATAGAACCGGGAACAAGTAGATAAAAACTTTACTGTAAGCGCGGAGTGTTACCGGGGTTCGATATGTGTGAATAATTTTCAGGTTATCGAAGGCAATGATCATTTTACTGATGTATTGGTTGATCCTCGAAATTTCGGTGCTCTGTACACCCATACGTCGCATTTCGATTGTTAAATGTGAAAGCGCGGAGAAGTATTCATAGATTTTTTTCTCATTTTGTTCCCATTCATGCTTGTGCCGTGAAGTAAACATCACCCTAATGAGGGTCACCATTTCAGCTATCATTTTTCGAACGGTGACGGAAAGATGATTGTCTTGCCCTACAGGAATCCAGTCACGACTGGCATAGTATAATGTAATGGAATGCCCTTTAAAATCGGAGAACCGCTGAAGTGCCGTTTCTCTCCGGTTATAGGCCGACCCAATAGAAAAAACGACGGGGAAAACGATCGCCACACCGACGAGCATATCTGGGAACCGGGCGATCAACCCCCAATGGAAACAAAGAACACTTGAAACGACAGAAAGACACGTAATGATTAATGTCTTATAATTTATGATCAGAAAAAAACTTCGAAGAACACCTTTCATATCATCTTTTTGAAGCATTCCCGGTCGCGATGAATTTCCATAGGTAACGAATCAATCCTCCAGTATCTCTACCTCTACACGCACATTCTTTTTGGCGTTAGCGCTATGTTTATCATAAAGCGGTCGTTTTCCTCCCCATGCTTTTACTTCAATCCGGTCTGCAGCAATTCCTTTTCCTACGAGAAATTCCTTGATTACTTCAGCACGCAGCCTGGAAAGATCCTTAGCTGTTCCAATTGAGTTTTGTGACCCATCCAATGAAAACAAGTTTTTATCCGGACCAAGAGAAATAATCCGACCATGATAATTCCCATTCGTGTGTCCATGAAGTTTGATCCTGTAAGGGAGCTCTTCCATCATTTGTAATAAAGTTTGTAATTCATACCGCGACTCTGGTAACATCAATGCTGCGTCGTTATAGAAATAAACATTGTATAGGGTTGCAATATCACCTTTGTGATAGCGAATCAGGTCAAAATTCACCACAAGGGTGGTACCCATCAGATCTATAAATGGCTTAACTGTATCCGCCAAAGGCAATGGATAGTTTATTTCCTGCTGTACTTTTCGATATCCAAACGCTTCACAGATCAATGTAAGCTGCCCTGATTTACTCTTAGGATCTGGCAGCAAGAGATATTCATTTCCCTTTACTTTTGTTATTTGTTTTGCACGTTCTGTGTCAACTACCTGAACATCTCCAGATACGATGCGATTGTTTCTCGCGTTGAACAAGCTGAGAAAAACTTCGGTGTTCCCCAATGTCATTGTATCATACTGGATAATCTCCTCGTTTTCTGTTACTTCAAAAGCGGAATCTGAAGCGGTTATTTGTACGACAGGTGGAGGGAGTGTTTCATCTTTATCCATGCCATCTGGTTTCCCTGGCTTACTCGTATCCTTCGGTGCAATATCATCATCTTTCTTAGTTGCATTATCAGTAGCATCCAACACTTTATCTTTCCCCGAAACGGGTTGTTTACCCACGGCAACGTCACCTGCCACTACCCTAACCCACGCATCAGGAAAATTATTCCGGCGCGTCTTCTCCATATCCTGTAGAGCGCTTTTCAGATTATCGAAATAGCGAAGGTATACGAAATACATATTCCGGGCTTCGTTAAAGCCATAGGAAGCATCGTGCCCCTCTGCCTGCAATCTGTCCACATACAGTTGGGCAATGTTTTCGCGTGTAGACGCATAAGCTCCTACCACTACATAATAGCCTGGAGAGAGTTCTTTTTTATGATCTTGTGAATACGATGTGGTAAGGCTGAAAATTAAAGACAATACAATCGTGGCGCTTCGAATGCTTTTCATGTTAGGTCAGGCATTGGTTAAATATCAATATTATTCAAAAAAAGGGAAAAAGCAATTACTATGGTGATTAGTTGAGGATTGTCTTATCAAATATTTTCAGAAAAGTAACTAACAAACGCTCGCAGCTTTACGTTGTGCACAATCAGGTATTCCCTGTACCTATTTTTTATCCGAGTTAATCCATTCTGTAAGAAAACCCGAACCATACCCAACAAGTTGAATAAGGGCTGCGGGTATTGAGAGTACCGCTACTGCTAAACTTTTATTCTGAATACCAGAATGAATGAAAATGACCAACAGGTAGAACAGAAAAAAAGTGAGGGCGAGAAAAAATAATGAGGAGGATAAAAACGGAAGGATAAGCATTGAGATCAACGCAAAAACGAATGTTGTGGGAAACCAATGTGTAAGCTTAACTTCACCGGGGTGAATTTTTCCTACCAAGGCGCGACCGCGACCAAAATTAAAGACCTGTTCGTAAAACTGGGTTAAAGATGTCCGACGTTTGTGATAGACATAAGCCTCTGGTATTAAGCCTACCCTAAATTGTGCATCCCGCATACGGATACTGAATTCTATGTCTTCGGCGAAGCGATCAAATCTGAATCCTCCAGTCTTTTCAAAAACAACCCGCGAAATACCCATATTAAAACTTCTCGGCTGAAACCAACCCAGTCGTTTTTTTCCACCACGTATGCCTCCCGTTGTAAACACGGAAGACATGGTGTATCCCATGGCCCTTTGTACCGCAGTGAATGTGTTATGAGCACGATCAGGTCCTCCCCAGGCATCCCATTGATATTGATGGAGTGACTTCTCCACGATGTTGAAATAAGAAGGTGGTATGATACAGTCAGAGTCAAAAACGACAAAATACTTCCCGGACGCTTGTGCATAACCAAAGTTACGGCTGGGCCCGGGGCCGGAGTTGGGTTTGAAGAAATAGTGAATATCCAATCGATCACGGTATCGATCCACTACATCATCACATCGTAAATCTGATCCATCTTCCACAATGATGACTTCAAAATCACGATTTTCCTGATGCACAAGACTATTAAGTAGTTCATCCAATTCATGTGGTCTGTTGTAGACCGGAACGATTACAGAAAATGTTGGGTGAGCCATCATTGTTGGTTATCAAAAATCACGCATCTATGCTGCGAAATTTTTTTTGATCTTCCAGTCCCACCTTATCGATCACAAGATAGTCGCGTTTGGATACAGATTGAATGGCATACAATTCCGCGATAAATCCCGTAAGAAAAAGTTGCACACCTATCACCACGGCAACAAGGGCTAAATAGAAAAGTGGCTGTTCCGTAATATCACGCTTCATCGGAAGGTGCGAAAAATACAACGAATCCATTTTATCGTAGAAGAGCTTCAATGTAAAAAGGAAACCGATAAGAAAGGAGACGATACCCAGTGATCCAAAAAAGTGCATCGGTTTGCGACCGAACTTTCCCACGAATGTAATAGACAGCACATCGAGTAAACCTGTCATGCGTGACCATCCGAATTTCGTTCGTCCGTATTTACGATGATGGTGTTGTACTACTTTTTCACCAATGCGCGTAAAGCCGGCCCACTTGGCGATTACAGGGATGTACCGGTGCATCTCACCGTAAACATTGATATTTTTAACCACGATCGAATGGTATGCTTTCAGTCCACAGTTAAAATCGTTGAGTCGAATGCCGGAGATCACGCGGGTGATCAAGTTAAAAAAGCGGGAAGGCAATGTTTTGGTAAGGGGGTCGTGACGTACTCTTTTCCAACCGGAAACGATGTGATAATCTTCTTCAACGACAAGCCGGTATAATTCCGGAATTTCATCCGGACTATCCTGAAGGTCGGCGTCCATGGTTATTACAACCTTACCGGTACACGCTCTAAAGCCGGTTTGAAGCGCCGCCGATTTTCCAAAGTTGCGGATGAATCGAATCCCTTTAAATCGGTCATCCTTCGCATTGATAGCCTGGATTTGTCGCCAGGTTGAATCCAGGCTTCCGTCATCGATCAAAATAACTTCATAGGAAAAGCCGTGCGTTTCCATGACACGGCTTATCCATTGGCATAATTCAGGAATTGATTCCTCTTCGTCTTTTGCCGGAATGATGACGGATATCTCCGGATGAATAATCATGTTAGAACCCAGGTTGTGGATTATTTTTTTGTGTAAAGATAGTGACTAATAATCCAATAATTACAGCGCCTATCACACCGAAAATCAATCCCATAACCAACATAACCTCGGGGTTCATAAAGGCCGCTGAAAAGCTCATTGCCTGTTCAATTTGAGCTTCGGACATGCCCTTTTGCTCCATCGCTTCTATTTGCTGCTGCTTTATGTTCTCAATAAAAGTTTGGTCGATAAATTTCATATAGATATAGGAAAATATACTGGCTATTACACTGGAAATAAGTCCCATCCAGAAAGCAATGCCAATACCTTGTCCGTACGACATAAACCCATCGGTATTTTCTTTATAATATTTGTGTGCAAATACCAACAGTATGATCGTGAAAACCCATCCTACATATTGCCAGGGTCCTTGTGACATGTTAATCTGCGCGACGTTCAGGATTACAAAATAAGCTATTGAAATTAAAGCACCGATCAATCCGAAACGGATACCGGTAGAACGTACAGTTACTGCTGTGGAGATGTCTTCTTGTTGCATAATAAGCTAGGTTTAAGTGGTTCTTCTTAAAATTACAGAAAGTATAATGCTAATAAAAAACCCGATGATGGTACCCTGAAAAAAATAGGTCTTCACCAGATCTGCCAGGTTAGTCGCCGGAAGGCCATTTAAATTACGTTCATAGGTTTCCTTTCCAATCTGTTCTATATTCTCTGGTGGAAAAGTTTTCAGGTATGCCATCATTTCTTGAATGTAACGTTGCAGAAACCCGGGTTCCACCAAGCCAAAAAAGTACAAACCCGCGCTTCCGGCTAGTGATGCCACCAGCACCACCACAAGTGAACCAGGCAATGCCTGCCAGAAATACAAAAGTCCTTCCTGATAATAGTCACGGAATTCTTTCAAGCTAAAGAATATAAAAACACCAAAGATGAGAATCCTGAAATCAAGAAAAGGTGCAATGAGAAAAGGATGTTTCCCAATGTAAAAAAGGATGATCATCAGCACCGAAGTTAAAACCCCGGCTACCAATCCAAACCGTACACAAATTTTAATGAGTCTACTATCTATCATATGCTGTATCGATCCACGATCTACCATTGTTAAAAACAGCAACCGCCCTGCCCTTTAGTTCTTTGTCATACCATGGCGAGTTTCGGGATTTTGAAAAATTGGTTTCATCATTTAACCTCCATGATTTCCCTGGATCGAACAACGTAAGATTAGCGGACTCATCAACCGCGAGGGCAGGAACAGGAAGATTCAATAGCCGCCTCGGATTACGGGTCACTTTTTCAATCACTGTATCCCAACCGATGGTGTTGGCCAGCGTTGTAAGATGCGTTCCAAAAGTTTGAAGATTAATGAGGCCAAATTCAGCGTGATCAAATTCGATACCTTTACTTTCATCATCCTGTGGTAAATGGCCGGAACAAATCACATCGATTGTACCATCTTTCAATGCTTTGATTATTGCATCGTTATCCGCTTTCTCACGAAGTGGCGGATTCACTTTGTAATTCGTATCAAAACTGCTGAGGAAACTATCATCGAGCAAAGCCTGGTAACTGGTAATATCACAACTTACATTTAACCGTTTTTTGGCTGCTCGAATAAGTTCTACTGATTTGCCGGAAGAAATACGCGCAAAGTGCAGGCGTCCACCGGCATACCCCAACAGATCAAGATTCCGGTTCACTGCAATGTCTTCGGCAATGCGAGGCAATCCTTTCAGGCCAAGCATGGTACTGTTAACACCTTCGTGCATCTGACCAAAAAGATTCAACCAGACATCTTCGGGATGATCGATGAGCAAACCATCGAATTTTTGTAAGTACTGAAGCGATTTCAAAAATATATCGGTGTGCCACACGGGTTTTAATCCGTCGGTAAACGCCACTGCTCCCGCTTCGTGGAGATCAATCATCTCCGTTAATTCTTCTCCTTTATTATTCCGGGTAACCGATGCCAACGCGTGTATCTGCACCAGTCTTTTTTCATTTCCCTGTGTAATATAACTAACCTCATTCTTGGTCTGTATTGCGGGCATGGTATTGGGCAGCATCGCAATTTCAGTAAATCCGCCAGCCGCCGCCGCGAGTGTACCCGACTGAAGATCTTCCCTGTGCTCGTAACCAGGATCGCCCAATGCGGTACCGAGGTCAAACCATCCAATAGAAAGTTTCATCCCTTCGGCCTGAATCACGCTATCTGCACTAAAATTTTTATCACCGATTTCTGCAATACGGCCATTGTGAATTAACACATTCTTCTCTTTTAAATGAAAAGGTGATTCAGCGTGAATGATCTGCGGGGACTGAAGTAAGATTTTCATCTTTAAAAATTAGATATAAAAAGTAAGACAATAGAATGCGCCTCCATGTAAATTCCGAACCCACACTATGATCTATTACTTTAAAAAACGAATCAGCAGTATTTCGACTGCCAGGAAAAGCAAGGCTAATATCAGCGCATATTTCCATAATGGGGTGCCCAAATATCGCTCCTTTATTTCGTTGCTGAAAGCACCTGCCTTGGCAGAATCAAAAATTGTAATGTTATCACCGGTGCCAAGGGCTGTTTTTATATCCGTTACATTATACTGATCCAGCATCGATTCAGCCTTTTCGAGATTAAAAGCGATTACATTCACAGTGTCTGATCCAGCCACGACGTTATAAAATCCCGCTTTCATGGTAAACTTCGGAATATCCATAAACAGGCGATCTCCTACAATCCGCTGGTCCGGAATGATCTCCTCTTCATTGATCAGACGAACCTGTGTATCCGCGTTCACACTGTCCATACGAAGATTAATAAAGTTTTCTGCTAAAGTATAATACAACTTATTCGTTGCTTTTCTTCCGCTGGCAGCCACCCTGTACATGACGGGTACGAAGATCGCATTGTTATAAAAATCGGTAAAAGCGGTTTCAAGTGGCGCTGCCAGAAGGTAAATGCTTCCCCCCTGATCAAACCGCGACATAAATGCAGTTTCGTTTTTAAATTTTAATATCGCACTGCGATCGACACCCCAATCCAACAGCGGAATTGCTTTTGGCATAACCAGGGATGCGGAGCGTTCCTCAAAAACATTTTCGAAAAACGGATTTGAAAATTCAGGCCTATCCAGTTCAGCCATTTCGCGTTTCGAGGCCATTCCGAGAGAACCAATTTGAAGAAACGCCTGGTATGAGGCAACATCAACAGCTGCGCCCGGCGCTATAAAAAGTGTATTGTTATTATTTAAATATTCACGCAGGGCCGCCCCTAATGCCGCACCAATGTCTTGCAGTCCATTCACAACAACAAGATCTGCTTCCTTTAACAAGCTATAATTGAAATTATCTTCTGTAAACCCGCGGTAGGTAAACACATTGGTATTACCAAAAACTTTTTCAATCGGCGTAGATGCGGCTGTATTTTTAATTTCGATGACCCTTATCTTATCTGTAAAATTCAGGGCAACAAAAAACTGATTATCAAAAAGAACAGGAAAATCATTAAAACTAATCTCCGCTTTATTAAGCCCTGAAAGACCCGTTGTAAGATCAAAACTCGTTTCGCCCACGCCACCTGCAGCAATAGAAATAGAAGCCGTGCCGGCCTGAATCGAATTAATGGTAAGCTTCACCTGCAACTGATCTTCACTTTCTGTTCCGTTATTTCTGAGCCTGATGCGCAAAACATTTTTCTCACCTCCGGCCGCGAACGGGTTATCCAGGTAAACGGAATCTACTGAAACGTTGGAACTTGCTTCCTGCACCATGGGCACCAGGTGTAAGCGTACCGTTGTATCTTTCAACACGTCATTGTTAACCAACCCAGTTGTTGATTTCTGGAAATCACTGATATAGAAAATCTCGGGATTGCGATCATCATGACTTTGCCTGATCCTGTCCAAGACTTCTTCCATAGACCTGCTGATTGGTGATAAACGAAGTTGCGTAAGGAGCTCGAGTGTTTCCTGCTTGCTTTTTAACGAATTGGAAAAAGGCGCAAAGTCATTGGTCACCAATCGGTAGCGCGCATCGGCCGGAAAAGCATCAACAATTTGCTGTATGAAATCTATACCCGCATCCAAAACATTTTGTTTATCACCCCCGCGAATAGACATGCTTTGCGAGTTATCCAGATAAAAAACGACGTTACGATGATTGACCGCCTCTTCCTGCGCCGGAATGATGGGCTGACAAAACGTGATGACCAGAAAAAACAAAAACAATAAGCGGGACAACAGAATAAGATAATGCTTAAGCTTTCGCTTTGCGGTGGTGGATTCTTTAACTTTTTTAAGAAACCGTGTGTTCGAAAAATAAACACGCGTAGTTCTTTTAAAGTTAAACAGGTGAATGATCACCGGAATGCTAAGCACCGCCAGGGCCCATAAAAAAGAGGGATATAAAAAACTCATCAGCGGTTAAAGTTAATCTTAAAAAGAATATTGGTCATGTCCGGCCATCAATTTTATAGATAAGGTTAGGATGGAGCGTTCCAGGACAAACAAATGCAAGAACATGAGATTGGGATCAATGGCTAAACCGCCGAGAGAATACCAGTTCGGTTGGTACTTTATCCTGGTGTTAGTCAGCATTAAACGGAGAAAGCGTTAACGCATTGCCGGTATGGGGAGCATCGTCGGGATTT
>Ga0196965_1000162_pt1 | contig 47978 bp, 35 predicted proteins | sample S1_20metaG_FD_148668 | JGI IMG/M metagenome (GOLD analysis project Ga0196965, IMG submission 148668) | Soil microbial communities from Anza Borrego desert, Southern California, United States - S1_20 | ecosystem: Environmental > Terrestrial > Soil > Desert | place: USA: California | collected...
GGCGTTGGGTTTGAATTCACCGGTTGCGACCTTGGATACGAGTTTGTTCACGGACATTCCCAGTGATATTGGCAGGCCACTGTTCTTCATGATCTTCTTTCGTAATTCTTTCGCCCATTTGAATGCACCGAAATATTTATCCATTCCACTCGCGTCGATATAGAATTCATCGATGGAAGATTTTTCGAATGAAGGCGATTCTTCCGCGATGATCTCAGTCACTTCATGAGATGCCTGGCTGTACGCTTCCATGTCGCCGGAAATTACCTGGGCATCAGGGCAAAGCTGTAGAGCGAGATACATCGGCATTGCGGAATGCACTCCGAACTTCCGTGTTTCATAGCTGCAGGCTGCGACTACACCACGTCGACTGCTACCGCCGATAATAAGCGGCCTACCTTTTAGTTTTGGGTTGCGTTTGCACTCCACGCCCACGAAAAAGGCATCCAGATCAAGGTGGATGATGTTGCGTTCCATGATGCTAAATAACTAAAAATATTAGATTGTTTGTTTTTAATACTAAAATATTTAGTTTTGTTCAGTCGTTTGCCATAGCGACAATTATTAGTTCCAAGTTTAAGGTTTAAAGTTTGAGGTTGGTTATCAACCTCGCTTTGGCCTTGAAACTTGGACTTTGGTTTCAATCTTAAACGTTCAACTTTATACATGAACATTGAACTTTAAACATTAAACCTTAAACCTTAAACTTCGAACATTAAACCTTTATCGTGTCCGATGATTAGCAGAAACCTGAAATTCCTTCGCGCGCAGTTTGAACTTACACAGCGCGACCTTGCGGAAAAGCTCGGCCTGAAGCAAGCCGCAATTGGTGCCTATGAAGAGGAGCGTGCCACACCACCCTTGACCTGTTTGCAGGATTTGTCGAAGATCTTCCGCGTGAATCTTGATTTGCTTGTAAATCATGATTTGAGCCGCATACCAAAGAATGAGTGGAGGGCGCCGCAGGTGTCGAAAGGAAAAGAGATACTTGCCATTACGGTAGATAGAGACAATAAAGAGAATGTGGAACTGGTAACGCAAAAGGCATCCGCCGGATATGTTGCTGGTTATCAGGATCCCGAGTTTGTGAAGGATTTGCCTAAGATCAGTTTACCAGTGCTTTCGCGAAATGCGACTTACCGCGCCTTCGAGATTCAGGGCGATTCGATGTTGCCCGTTCAGCCCGGCTCTTTGGTGTTTGGCGAGTATCTTGAAAAACTTTCCTCCATCAAAAATGGCAAGCCTTACATTATTGTCACGAACGACGGCATCGTGTTTAAGCGTGTTTTTAATTTTATTGACGAAGACGGGAAGCTTCTGCTTGTATCCGACAATCGCTTATATGAACCATATACCATTGAAGCCGACGATGTATTGGAGATCTGGCGTGCGCATGGTTTCTTCTCCACGAAGTTTCCCGATATCGATGGTGGTTCATCCGTTCCACTTGTAGAACAACTTGCGCTTCAAGTGTTTGAATTGCAGCAGGGCGGGTTGAGGAGGAAAAAGTGAACGGATTTAAGAATTGAGATTTAAGAAATAACGCGAGGGGACGTCATGGCGCGACTGCTAACCACCTACAAGGTGCTCACTTTGCCTGCGCCATCCCCTTTGATTGCACATGTTTAAAAAGTGATCACGTTCCCGAGGAACTTTTCGAGGAAGGATCGATCGGTGAACCTGTTAGGTCTTCGAAAGGAGTAGCCAGGGAAGTTTGCATCTTATAGTGATGTTGCAAGCGAGGGGATTCCGCAGAACAAGTTTGGCATTTCATAGGAGAGGTGTAGTCGCGCCTGCCCGCCATTCAGGCGGGGAATGACGTTATCCAAAGGGGTGTCATCCATATCCGTCATGACGTGATCCGTTGTCACATGTCACACGGAATTTTACCGATCCGACCTGTCTCGGGAAAATTGTCACACGCGGTGGTACCGATCTGACCTGACGATGGACAGTTGTCACACGGGATGGTACGGTTCTGACCTGACGATGGACAGTTGTCACACGGGATGGTACGGTTCTGACCTGACGATAGACAGTTGTCACACGCGATGGTACCGATCTGACCTGACGATGGACAGTTGTCACACGCGATGGTACCGATCTGACCTGACAATAGACAGTTGTCATATGCGATGGTACCGATCTGACCTGATGAAGGGAAGTTGTCACACGCAGTGTTATAGATCCAGAGTCTGGAATTGCTTTATCGCGATGACAATGGTGGCAATTACTCCTGGTCAATTTCTGCGAACACAAAAGAATCAACCTCTGCAGTACTTACACCCCCGCCTGCAACAAGGCCTACTTCATTTCCATAAAGCTTTTTGAATGTCGTACTATGCACTTCAATATCATTCACCAGTAAACGTAACGTCCGTCCATCTTTCTGAACCGTAAGTTTGTTCACGGTTCCAACTCCTTTTTTGATTGCATCAGAACGCAGGCTGCCTGTAAAACTCTGAAATTTAGGCGCCCATTGTCCATAGTTGTATGTTCCATTAGGACTGATTGTGAACGCAAAGATCTTTTTGTAATCATCACTTCCGCCCCAAATGATTCCGACTACCCCACTTTTGAACTTCGTGAATGTCACTTCAGATTCAATCTTGAAATTCTTCTTTTTATCCACAGGAATGCCATGACCACACCAATGGTAATAATCGGCTTTCGTTACCATGTGCATCTTTCCTTTGGCGATATAACGCGAATACTTATCAGTGTCTTTCTCGCTCCACTGTCGAAAATTATTGTCGAAGTGTTCTCCAAGGAGTTCTTTGACTTCCTGGGCGCGGGCACTAAGGGTAACAAGCAGAAGGCACAAGAGCAGCGATGTTCTGTTCATGGGGTTGGGATTAGGCTTTATTAAAAATACAGCTCATTGAAAACCCAGGGAATACCGGTCGGACGGTAATTTCATTCAGTACTGCTACGGATTAACCTTTACCGTTCCGCCTATTTTAATTATTATTGACTATACTCGCTCGACAATGAGGATATTCTACAGCATTGTGATTGCCATCAGCGTTTTTATCCGGTGCGGTGAGCCGTGTCAGGATCGGTATGGAAAAGAATCGATTCAGATTACTCAATCGAAGGCAATTGACTCCATTCAAATAGATTCTCAAATACGGTTTGACCGATCAGAAGAAGATGTGATCTCATTTTATAATTCTGGTTGGATTAACACAAACGAGTCGGCAATAACATTTTTCACCTACTTCGACTCAATAGAAACGAGCTTTTCAATCGACATTCAAAACGACCAAAGTCTGAGCATTTACATCGCCGGTGTGAATGAAATGGCATGTGATGAGAATGACATCGCATCGATTGTAGTCCAAAAAAATAACATCAGACTTTGCTATCAATATGAAAAAGTAGAATGCCCGTGATAATGTCTCTTTACACCTTAGGCAGTTCAAACGGCGCTCAAAAAACGTTTGGCTACTTTTACCGAACCACTCACATAATTGCATTTTTCCCGGTCACTAAATCGACGTAAGTTTGAGCTTAAGCAACTGAATAATCTATACACAATGAAACTCCCGATTCTTTTTAAAACTCCTTATATCTTATTGGTAATCATGCTGATATCTTCAGCCGGTTACGGGCAACAGGAGAACCCAAAACAAAAGTTTATCGACCCGGTGCATATGGATTTCACGACTAAACCGGGCGATGATTTTATGCAATATGCCGGAGGAATCTGGCTGAAGGATAATCCGGTTCCGCCGAAGGAGACACGTTGGGGAAGTTTTAATATGCTTCGCGATTTCAACGTTCGGGCTGTGCGCACTTTGCTGATCGAAGCGGCGGAAGATGAAAATGCTCCTGCCGGATCGGTGAAAAGACGTGTTGGCGATTTTTATTCCGCAGGAATGGATAGCCTTGCAATCGAGAAAGCCGGCTTTACGCCTATTGAAAGTGACTATCGTCGGGTTGCAAAGATTCAGACGCGCGAAGAAATTCTGAATGAAATTATTTATCAGCGCACGAATGGTATCGGAAGTCCGCTTTTCGGTTTCTACATCGCTCAGGATCGCAAGCAGCCCCTTGTTATGGCGGTGCAATTCTCGCAGGGAGGGACATCTCTCCCCGATAGGGATTACTACCTGAAGGATGACGCTCGTGCGAAGAAGATTCAGGCTGCTTTCGACACCTACGCAACATCATTATTCAAACTTGCAGGTGAAACCGAAACGGAAGCTGCAGTCCGCGCCAAACAGATTTTTGAATTCGAAAAACAACTGGCGCAAGCGCAAATGAGCCGCGTTGAAATGCGCGATCCATACAAAACGTACAATAAGTTCGCTGTCTCAGATTTCAGTCGGAATGCCCCTGCATTTAAGCTTGCTACAACGCTCGAACGCCTGAAAGTCGGAACGCCGGATAGCGTGCTGGTTAGCAATCCAAAATTCTTCAAAGTGGCCGACAGCCTGTTAACGTCGGCACCACTCGACACCTGGAAGATTTATCTGCAATGGAACATCTTAAGAGCTGCAGCGCCTTATCTGAGCAGCGATTTTGTTTTGGCCAATTTCGCGTATAGCCAGGCACTGAGTGGACAAAAAATGTTGACACCACGCTGGCAGCGTATGTCGAACCTGACTGACAACAACCTGGGCGAATTGCTTGGTCAGCTTTACGTTGAGAAACATTTCACCCCTGTTGCCAAGGCGCGAATGGATGAAATGATAAAGAATCTCATCAAGGCTTATGAGATCCGTATCAAAAACCTTGACTGGATGAGCGATGTTACAAAAGCGAAAGCCCTTGACAAACTTGCAGCGTTTACGCCAAAGATCGGTTATCCATCAAAGTGGCAAACGTACGACAGCCTTGAGATCTCTTCTGATAGTTTTTTCCAGAACCTGCGTAACGCAGGCGCATGGGCGTACAACGATATGGTAAATCGCCTTGGAAAACCTGTTGATAAGACACGCTTCGGCATGACGCCACCAACTGTCAACGCATATTACAGTCCTGTTAACAATGAGATCGTATTTCCGGCCGGAATTCTTCAATATCCATTCTTTCATCCCGAGGCGGACGACGCTTTCAACTATGGCGCTATTGGCGCGGTGATCGGACATGAGATATCGCACGGCTTCGATGACTCAGGAAGTCAGTACGACAAAGATGGCTCACTTCGCAACTGGTGGACGGATGAAGATCGTGCACGTTTCCAGGAACGCGCCAAAAAGCTGCAGGAGCAATTCGACGCCTATACTGTCCTGGACACGTTGCATGTAAATGGTAAGCTCACTCTGGGAGAAAACATCGGAGACCTTGGCGGGCTTAGCGCTGCGTACGAAGCATTCAAGATGACGCCGCAAGGTAAATCAGATAAAAAGATCGACGGCTTTACGCCGGATCAAAGGTTCTTCCTTGCGTGGGCGCAGGTCTGGCGGGCAAACACCTTAGCGGAAACAAAGGCGCAACTGATTGTAGTTGATTCACATTCCCCGGCCGAGTACAGAACAATCGGTGCGCCGGTAAACATGGATGCATGGTATAAAGCTTTCAACGTTCAGCCTGGCGACAAGCTTTATAAAAAACCGGAAGAGCGGATCAGAATTTGGTAAATGAAATTATGTTTAAGGTTTAAGGTTCAAGGTTGGTGCATGATCAACCTTGAACTTTGAACAATATTAAACCTTAAACTTTTTGACTGTTCTCTAGTGTTTGTTCTCTTTCGCCCACATGTCTTTCAATGTAACCGTGCGATTGAATACCAAACGTTCCTTTGTTGAATCGGCGTCGAGACAAAAATATCCTTTACGGAGAAATTGAAAACGTTCGTGAGGTTTTGCTTCGAGCAGTGACGGTTCCGCGAAAACATTTGTCTCAATCTGCAATGATTCCGGATTGAGATAATCTTTAAAATCACCTTCGGCACTACCCAGATCTTCCACTTTAAAAAGACGGTCATACAAACGTGTTTCGATTTGAACTGCATGCGCAGCGCTCACCCAATGTAACGTCCCTTTTACGCTGATGCCCGACGTATCAGATCCGCTTCGGCTTTCCGGAACGTATGTACAACGCAATTCGGTTACATTGCCACCAGCATCTTTAACGACTTCCTCGCACTTAATGATAAAGGCATGTTTCAATCTCACCATCTGGCCGGGTGCGAGACGGAAGTATTTCTTCGGCGGATTTTCCATGAAGTCCTCGCGTTCGATGTATAGCTCACGGCCAAAGGGCAAATCCCTCATCACTTTCTCTTCAGCCTCCGGGTTATTTTCGCCTTTCAACACTTCTGTTTTGCCTTCCGGGTAGTTCGTGAGAATGACTTTGACCGGGTCAAACACCACCATCCGACGTTCGGAGATCTTATTCAAGTGCTCGCGCACGCAGAACTCGAGTAACCCAACATCGATCAGGTTCTCACGTTTCGCTACGCCGATCTTATCGCAGAACTCGCGGATACTTTCCGGAGTATAGCCACGCCTTCGTACACCGCTCAGTGTTGGCATTCGCGGATCGTCCCAGCCGCGCACATGGTTTTCATTCACGAGTTGCAGCAGCTTGCGTTTGCTCATGACTGTGTAAGTCATATTCAGTCGCGCAAACTCATACTGTTTTGAAGGATATATTTCGAGGTTTTCGATAAACCAATTGTAAAGCTCGCGGTGTGGAATGAACTCGAGGGTACACACACTGTGCGTTACCTCTTCAATGGCATCGCTTTGGCCGTGGGCGAAATCATACATGGGGTAAATGCACCAGTTGTCACCTGTACGATGATGATGCGCATGTTTGATCCTGTAAATGATCGGATCGCGCATGTGCATGTTCAGATGCCCCATATCGACTTTCGCACGCAACACTTTTTCGCCGTCTTTGTATTGGCCGGCTTTCATTTCCCTAAACAGCCTCAGGTTCTCGTCAATCGTGCGCGAACGGAATGGGCTATTTGTTCCCGGTTGGGTAGGGGTACCTTTTTGCGATGCGATCTCTTCACTTGAGCTGTCATCGACATATGCCAACCCTTTCTGGATCAGCTTCTCGGCAAATTCATAGAGTTGTTGAAAATAATCAGAGGCGTAGCGCTCATTCTTCCAGTTAAACCCGAGCCATTTTACATCGTTCTTGATGCTATCCACATATTCGGTATCTTCGGTGACAGGATTGGTATCGTCGAAACGAAGGTTTGTGTAACCACCGAATTTGTTGGCGAGTCCGAAGTTCAGGCAAATGCTTTTCGCATGCCCCATGTGAAGGTATCCGTTTGGCTCCGGTGGAAAGCGTGTCACGATACGTTTATGTTTGCCAGAGCGGATATCCCCTTCGATAATCTCTTCGAGGAAATTGAGACTTTTTTCTTCAACCATGAATTAAGAATGTATAGCCCGTAAAGCTACAAAGGCTTTTCAAAGTGAGAAAAATCTTTTGAGGTCAAATCAAAGAAAATGGGCGCAATCGACTTCGAAAAAGGGAGAGGTTAATGTGTAAATGTTCGGTGCATTTCCTTTATCGGTGTGGAGACGGCTATGTTCCAAACAGTTGACTCGCCTGACACTTCAGGCTCATGCGTATTCAAGACAGCTTTGACCTCATCGAGCTTGAGCAGCTCGGAGACGTTATCGATCTTGAAGTTTGTATTCACCTCGTAGTAGGTAATAAAGGTTGAAGGGGTAAACTTTATCCCGGTTGTATTCAACTTCACTTCTCTCGTCATAGCAGCTGTGGGTTAGGTCGTCGAATTGTTTCGGGGCAGAAACAAAGCGTAATCAAATATAAGATTTCATACCTGTGTAGTAAAGCATTCAGTGAACAATATTTTGAGTCGGCTGTTCTCCGCCGTCGGTTCTCTTTGGCATTTGCTTTTTGAACACGCGATCAATGGAACTGCATATTCAAATCATCTGGCTATTCGTGCTGGCGATCCCTGTCGCTTGTATCGCCTGGACGATCACGCATGAAGAGGTGTTTCGTGAGCCCAGGGAATATTGTGTGAAGCGAAGTCACGAGGGAAAGACGCTTTTTGAACGCAAATTCTTTTATCTCTTTACTTGTGAGTACTGCTTCAGCCACTATGTCACCATCTTTATGTTAGTCATTACACATTATCAACTGTTGTACGATGACTGGCGCGGGTATCTAATTGCAGGTTTCGCACTGGTTTGGATTGCGAATATTTACATGAGCTTGTATGCTTTGATCAAGGTCGATATTAAGAAAGACCGCGTCATCACGAAAGTGGAGGAGAAGAAAGTCAAACAGCTGGATAACCCTATAATTAAAGACGTCTAACAGAATCCGACCCGATTGTAATTTCGCATATCTTCGCGCCGGAATTGTATGAGGGACAACAGCAAGCATTTCACCGCCGCTATTACGGCTTTTATTATCTGGGGATTCTTTGCAATACCGCTGCGCGGCTTAATTGAATATACGTCTGGGCAGATCCTGTATTTCAGGATCTTGTTTGCATTACTGATCCTTATTGTTGTTATGTTCGGCTTTCGGCGAAAGGCCCTTGCCGACAACATGCATAAATTTATGGCTTTAACTTCTTTGCAGAAACGATCCATCACGGTATTGACGCTTGTCGGGGGATTGTTACTGACGATGAACTGGCTGATCTTCATCTATATTGTAAACCACGTCAACATTAAGACGGCGTCATTTTCGTACCTCATTTGCCCCGTGCTTACCGCGGTGCTCGGTTATATTCTCATTAAGGAAAATCTAACGCGGATACAATGGATCGCGGTTGCCTTGTGCGCCATCAGCTGTATCATGATCGGCTTTCACTCCTTGCTCGAAATCGGCTACAGTCTGGTAACAGCCTTAACGTATGCGTTGTACCTGATCTCGCAACGGAAGAACCAGGGCTTTGATAGACTCGCCGTGCTTGGTGTACAAATCATGTTTTCCTTCGTCATCTTCAGCTTTGCATATAGCACGCTTGTGCCCACGCTTCCAACCGAAGGCTATTTTTACGGCGTCATTTTCATTATTGCGAGCGTGTTTACAGTGGTGCCTTTGTTTCTCAATCTTTTTGCTTTGAACAAAATCAATTCGGCAACGATTGGTATTCTTATGTACCTGAATCCGATTATTAACTTCTCGGTTGCGTTTATTGTGTTTGGGGAGGAAGTTACGATTCTTCAGCTCGCTGGCTACATGATAATTCTTGCAGCGCTGGTATTATTTAACATACCAACTTTCCGCAGGCTCCGGAAAAGCGTAGCGGTTTAAATTCAATGTAGTTCAATGTTTAAGGTTTAATGTTTAAGGTTGTGAACGCTTTTAACTTCAGCCTTGCATTCAGGGTCGCGTGTTATTCATCGGGAGTTCTATTTACATGTGATTCCTTCGGGATCGATGGCTTCAAATTAGCTTGACGTAAATGCGAAGCATCTTATTTATTATGCGATCGCCGAACATCGCTGCAATGAAGGTTCAGCCCCCAAAGGGGTCACATACAATACCTCAAAAATTCGATACGCTCGCCAAGCCCTGTAAGGGCGACATTTCCCAGCGGGGGCAACGCCCATCGCGAACTATCAATATATCATTGCTCCATTGGAGCGCCCGACCCCGAAACGGTTGCATGATACGCGCGTGCAAGCCTAGCGTGGCGTTAAATTCGAAGCATCCGCAAAGATCCACCATGATCAAAACCGAACAGTTACTTGTACGGAATTACGGACGGCACCACAATCATCACGCGAAATTTGTCCTCTGCTCATCTCCATAAGCGTGGCATGTTGATTGGTAAGCAATAACGACGCTCATATCACGTTTCTCCTCCATGCAAAAGATCACTTCGTTTTTCTGGTTCTGCTCCGGCGCTGATACCAATATTCTTAAAAATTGTCCAACGGAAAGCAGTAAATACGTCGGCATCGGGGCAACCGTATTTTTCACAGGTATTTTCGCATGGCTCGCGGCTTCATACGCGCTTTACACTGTTTTCGACAACATCTACGCGGCAGCTGCCTGCGGATTTCTTTGGGGTCTCATGATCTTTAACCTGGACAGGTTCATCGTTTCCAGCCTGCGAAAAGAGCATCGTTTTAAACGGGAATTTTACCTGGCGCTACCGAGGATCATATTAGCCATATTGATATCAATTGTGATCGCTAAGCCACTTGAACTGAAGATCTTTGAAAAGGAGATAGCGCCGGAGCTGGTGCTGATGGAACAGGAGAAATTCACGCTCCAGGAAAAGGTCATTCAATCCCGTTTTGCGGGAAGAGGTGATAGTCTGAAAAATGAGGTTGGTGGTTTAAAATCTGAGATCGATGCAGCCCGTGCAAAGCGCGATGCACTGGTGGCGATTGCCCAGCAGGAAGCGGACGGAACAGGCGGAAGCAAAAAAAGAAACCCGGGACCTATCTACAAGATCAAAAAAGCAGACGCTGACAATGCGGAACGTGAGCTCGCCGGGATAACATCACGAAATAGTGAAAAAATCAATATGCTGGAAGAACAGGCGAGCTTGAACGACAAACAAATGAGCACCGAGATCGCCCAGCTTGAACATGCAAAAATGAATGGACCTGCTGCACGCATTGAAGCGCTTGACAGACTTGCATCGGAAAGCGATGCTATATGGTGGGCGCATTGGTTCATCATGCTGCTCTTCATCGTCATTGAGACAGCGCCCGTTTTTGTAAAACTCATTTCGCCGCGAGGCCCGTACGATCACATGCTGAAAATCGACGAGCACAACTACTTCACCAGGGAAGTTGAAGAAGTTGCAAAACAGAACGCGGCAACGAAGGAGCGGAGCGGTACGCTGCCAGAAACGGAACGGTCGTATATCAATGACAAGCTCAATGCTTCCCTGCGGTAACGCATGAACGTCGGAAATTACTTATCTTCACAGTGTCAAATCGCCTGTGAAAAGTAAGTGCATTACAAAGAAAACTCAATACGCAACGCAGCAGTCTGCTGAAGATGTGCTCATTGATCTGTGGATCCGTAATGACTACAACGAAGGGCATGCTCCGATCGCAATCTATAAATGCGATGAATGCGGCGACTTTCATTTCACCTCGCATGGACCCATGAACGAGAGACTGGCAAAAGCTATTACCAGTAACAGGATGAAGATCGAGAAGGAGGCGAGTCGCTGGGCTGATAAATGGAAAGGCAAATTTTAGTTGATCTACTTCCTTACACGTTTTGCAACATCCTCACGTTTGAGTGAAATCAAATGACCGATTGGCTTATTATCTCTATAAGCAACGACCTTGAAGTTATCAAATGCTTCGGGAAGCGCCACCGGCGTACCAGTGTACAGCAATGAATGTCTCGTTGGCACTGTGTTGTCGGCCGTATAGTAAAACTCAATGTTCTCAACTTCTTTTTCCATTGAAACAACAATTCGGTTATCGCTATTCTTGCGGAACGAGATAATCGGATCATACATCGATGTAGCATGGTTGATGTTCCGATCTTCCATCCATACAAAATGCGCTTCCACCTTTTTTACAAAATTGTTATACGACTTCTTCTCCGATGGTGACCAAAATGTTTCTGCCAACGCCAGTGCGCGTGGATATGTCATGTATTCGACCTGCGCCGATGTCGGAACCTGTTCGGTCCACAGATTTCCCTGTCCTCCGAGAATGAAAGAAGCATCGACACCCCTTGGAACTAAATCATAGTCATATACGGTTTTCAGCCGTGCGATATCATAGATCGGCGGTTCAATCGAAGTTTCGCCCTGACACATATCGAGATAATAAACCGGATTAGGGCTCATGACAACATTCCGTTTTTGGTGCGCAGCTTCTATACCGCCTTTTGCGCCGCGCCAGCTCATCACATCCACACCTGCGGGCAAATCACTTTCGATTATTTCATCCCATCCGATCACCTTTTTATTCTTTGACAATACAATTTGCGAGACACGCTTTGTAAAATATCCCTGCAGGTCAGTGCTATTCTTGATGTTATTCCTTTTCATAAAGGCCTGGACACCCGCATCACGCTCCCAGTATCCTTTGAAGCATTCATCCCCGCCAATGTGGATATATTCAAACGGAAACAGCGAAGCAACTTCGGTAAATACTTTGTCCAGGAAAGTATAAACATTTTCATCTGCCGGGTTCAACGTATTGTCTATGTGCATTGTAAATTTTCCGTTTCCATGCCAGGTGGAAAATGCGGTTCCAGGATTTACCTGGATGGATGTGTCGCGCGTCACACAGAGTTCCGGGTATGAAGCGATAGCCGCCATGCTATGCCCCGGCACGTCAATCTCCGGTATGATCTCAATAAATCGTTCTTTCGCATAAGCAACGATCTCTTTGATGTCATCGTGCGTATAGAAACCTCCCTCTGTTGCTTTCTCACCTGGCTTCGGGGCACTTCGCTCTCCAAAAGTCCCACTGCGGGCTACGCGCCATGCGCCGACTTCCGTGAGTTTTGGCAACGACTTGATTTCGATCCTCCATCCCTGGTCATCTGTTAAATGCAAATGCAGTCTGTTGAACTTGTAACGTGCGAGCTGATCGATGTACTCCAGGACAAACTCCTTTGAAAAGAAATGACGACTTACGTCAAGCATAACACCGCGCCACTTGAATCGAGGTTTGTCATCGATCGTCACAAATGGTAAACGTAAATCTTTTCCTGATATGTTTGCCAGTTGAAGAAGTGTCTGGACGCCGTAGAACAATCCACCTGCATGAGAAGCCCTGATCAAAACTCCGTCATCCATGACGCGAAGCTGGTAGCCCTCTGGTGATATGTTACCGGATGAATCAAGCACAAGTGTAACTCCATTTTTGCCTTTTTCCATGATCACACTTTCGATTCCAAATTGCTGCTGAAGTTCTTGCGCAAGGTACTTTGCGACTTTTTTTACATCGTCATTGCTTCCGGCGATAATCTCAACACCATTTAAAATGAGCGCACCGGATCCGACTGTCATGTACGCCGGCTCAGGAATGATGTTGATCGATTGTGCCTCGGCAGGAGCGATGCTACACGGCATCATGAAGATAAGGCAGAAGATTCTTAGAATGGATCTCATAGATAACTGGTGTTCCCGAAATTATTATTTAAGCGCGTTAACACCTAGTTGTTCAATTTGTTATTTTTCAACATGAATAAAAATGTTGTTGACATCCCTACCGGCGCACTGTTTCAGTTTCATTTCCACTTCATGGCAATCATTGTGATGGTGGTAGCGTTTGCTGTCATAAAAGTTTATTTCCTGGTTTCATTGATCTTACTGACTGTTGGTGGTTTTATCCTCTCAGGCCGTTCCGGTATTCAGGTCGACATGAACAACAACCTATACCGGGAATATCTTTCATTCTTTTTTATAAAATGGGGCAAGTTCTCACCCTTCAACAACATCGAGAAAATTTTTATCAATAGTTCGAAGGTCACGCGCACCATGTACGGACCAATGAGTAATCGTTCTGCTTCATTTACCAATAGAAAATACAACGCGTTTCTGAAGTTTGATGACGGAACCAAGCTCCTTCTCATGAGTAAGGGCAATAAGGATAAACTGCTGCGGAATGTAAAAGTTATCAACGCCCGGCTTAAAACGATAATTGATGATCAAACCGTTGAAGTTGCTTCTTAACAATCCTCTATGAATCTCTATAAGGAAGACGAGGTTTTTTCAGCGCACAACTTTAGCGAAGAGCGCTTTCCGATAGGAGAGTATGAGCAGTGCACTTTTGTTAACTGCAACTTCATGGATGTAGATCTTTCCCGATGCTCGTTTGTCGATTGTCGTTTTGAAGGATGTGATCTAAGCGGTTGCCGTCTCGATAACACCGCATTTAAAACCGTTCATTTCGATCAATGTAAGCTGCTTGGATTAAGATTCGATACTTGTAGCAAAATGCTGCTGTCATTTACATTTTCGAAATCGAACCTGGCGCTATGCTCATTCTATCAGGTAAAAATAAAAGGAACAACCTTTAAAGATTGTTCCCTGAAAGAAGCTGACTTTACCGAGGCAGACGCTTCCGGTGTTGTGTTTGAAGACTGTGATCTTGGCCGTGCGATCTTTGATCAAACCAATCTGGAGAAGGCGGATTTAAGTACCGCTTTCAACTTTCAGATCGATCCCGAAAACGCGAACATTAAAAATGCCCGATTTTCACGAAATACTATCGAAGGACTACTGGCGAAATATAGTATTCGGATTGAATAGTCAACGTTAATGGTGATCCACCGTGATGGTGTATGTCTGCCCGTTGATCGTTACTGTAACGGTGTTATCACATTCTCCATCGCCATAATCAATCACGCGAACTCTTTCATTGTCTCCATCTTCGATTGTCATCGTTATCTCACCTGATGTCCGAACGAATTTGTCCTGTTCCAGGCAGCCCCAGTCCGCGATAATCGGTGTTGTAATGTTGCGGTTAAAGACGATACCTTCGTCGCTTACGCCATCGTAAGAACCTGTGATCTCGAATTTTTCGTTTCCGGGTATTCCATCACCTTCGCCTGCAATCCATGCACGTGTGGTACTTCCGGTAGTCGTGAAAGTTTCTCCACCCGAGAAAATGACTTTAAAATCATTGAGCGTACGCTCTGTTGTGAGGTATCCATCATCGTTTCTGCCCAGACTTACCACGGCAATGGTACCTTCGAGCTTGTGTCCGTCAACGTAGTAATTATCAAATGATATTGTTTTTGTAGCGCCCGTGTGGATCCATCCTGAATAGGTAACGATCACTTTGCCGGAACGAACGCGTCCGTAAGGGCCTTCGCATCCTGTTCCGAAATCCAGCGTGACTGTTTTCGCTTCAATGTCTTTTGTAACCGTCGGGCAGTCTTCTTTCTCCCTTCCCCCTTCCGACGAAACCGTAGCCTCGTCAAAGGTCACCAATTCTTCATCGACAATTCCCTCTGTTAGTGTTGAGGATTTCATAACCTCAAGCTCCTGGTCTATTGCGTTGACTTTGTCGAGTTCGTCCTTACAGGATAGAATTGTCATCAGGATGACTGCTGCCAGTATAAAGGATCTTCCGGGGGTTAATTTTGAGTAGTTCATATTGATCTGTTTTACAAGCAAGATGCAATTTGTTTGCCATTTGTGTTTGGCTATTCCTCGTAAAATTCCTGCAAGGCGCCGAAATACATGTTATTCCAACCTTCAACAATATCCTCGTAGTCTGCAGAAGGAATGTTCGTATGTCGTAGCTCGACCGAAGTTCCACTTTCGTGCGGATGAAGCTTGATAGTCACAATCGACTCTTCTTCCTGTTCGCCGAAAAACCATTGCTGCACGATCTTCTTATCTTCCTCGAATTCGAGATTTTTACCTACTATACTCCCGTCCCAAAGCGAAAACTCACTACCGGGCTCGGTAGTCATCTCGGCCGGCTCGCCCGTCCACAGATGCAAAGTCAGGGGGTTGGTCAATGCTTTGTAAACATCAGATGGCGGAGCAGGAATGATATAGTATTTCTTAAAGTCTTTCATGAGGCGATGATATAAATATCACTGAAGTCGTTAAGGTAATCACTTCTGAAATATAATCTGCGATTTGTATATTGGAGATTCTCATTGCTGATTGTCGCAAAGAACCCGCTCGTTGGCGCATATCGATATCATCGCACGACAGATTATCCTATAATTTTGACTCATTAACAATTCAATATATTCAAATGAAAACAACCAAAATACTTTACTGGACTTTCACGGTACTATTCGGCGGCTTTATGCTTTTCAGCGCGATACCCAATATTATGGTAGTGCCCGAGTCAGTGACATTTATCAACCACCTGGGCTACCCTACGTACATCATTCCATTCCTCGGCGTCGCGAAAGCGCTTGGTGTTATCGCGATCGTTGTTCCTGGCTTTCCAAGGATAAAAGAGTGGGCATACGCGGGGCTGTTCTACGACCTCATTGGCGCCACGTATTCTGTTACATGTACAGAAGGTTTCCAACTGTCAGCAATGGTGTTTATGCTGGTGCTCATGACTGTAGGAGCACTTTCTTATGTTTATCACCATAAGCGAACAGAAGCAAGCCGTGAGCGGATGGTTCAGGCGGCGTGAGATAATTGATTGTTTGAAAAATGTGTGGTCGGGTTGATTAACTCCGACGTAAAAGAGGTGAGTTTTTAGCGTTGAAAATTACAGATGGCTTCCATTCGTCTTCTTTACTTTCATTCGGCTCATGATTCACCAAAAGTAAGCGGTCAGGATCGGAAGTCCGTGTGAAAAAAAATGCCTGTGTTAAAATGCTATTATAAAAAGACAGATGGCTACTAAAATGCAGAATATCCCGACTACTAAAAATGTTGGTTTTATCACGAAAGGATCTTTCCATTCTACTTCGCTTGTCCTGAACCATAGAATAGAAACTAGTCCCATCAAAAGGAATATCAATGAATAAAGTAATTTATCTAAGTACACTGATTAGTAAACTTCAATTTTTTTTTAAACGCCTTGCCCACAACGTATATAAAGCGTGCCGATTGACCAAATAATAATTAATTATCGACCCTCTACCGGCTGTTTATATGCATTGTTATAGGGAGTTAATCAACGACTACATTTCCATTGCTATCTTTCTTCGGTCCAAGTATTCCATATTTAGGAAATAACTTGCTTCCAAGATGGAAACCAAGTCCCACAATAACAACGGTCATAATTAGATCAATAATGATGAAGCCATGGGAGTCATAGTTAGAGATATATTTCAAGCAAGTTATGATTGATACTATCGCGATTAGCCTGTACGATATCGCCTCATAACTAAACACCGAGATGGCCATAATTAGTGTTACGATTGATAAACCACTTCCGGCATAGTCGGCTCTAAAAGACCAAAATCTAAATAACACCAACGCAACGCCTAAGATACCTAACAGCAAATTCTGAAATTTATACTTTTTTTTATTTCTGGGTTGCGGAGTATTTATCACCAGCTTTGTCAATTGGTCTTTGTCGTAATATAAATTCTCCAATTCAGCAAGTATCTCGCTTTTTGCCTTTCCTTCTAAGAGCTCTTGACAGATCTTACTCCTTACCTGGCGCTTGTCAATGTATTTCTTTTCCATTGTTATAATTCCATACTACGTTTATGTATGACGGTACAGGAGGGCAATTTGAACGAGGAACGAATGATTGCCCGACTAGCCGAAACTGTCCCACGTGACCGAACGTTGCTGGAATGCTAAACTACAATTTTACACTGCACCCCGCAATGGCGCATGCCTTATACCGTTGTTACCCACAGTACTTATCGTCCTTATAATCTTGCTTCTAATACAAAGTCTCAATACCCTAAATTCCAAAGAAGGATTTGATGGTACAGGTCTTTCGGTTTTCTCATATCAATATTACTTATCTGTCTCACTTTTTGGATCGAGATAAAACTGAAATTGAAAAATTAAAGTCGGTGAAATGAACCGTCAGTCACCATTGCATGAATACCATGTTATGGCGCGTTGTTTTTCATTCTATTTGCTAGCACGTAGATGATTACCTGCTTTCAAGTATCCGCTTAATGTTTATTAAGTCCTTCGCGTTTGCTTTTCGCATCATGGTCGCCATAAAAGGTGCAAATAATTTTGAAAAACCTGTTGGGTTGCCCCGGTTACGAAGGCTCATTTTGGTTGTCTTGTGATCAATGGCTGTCCATTTATATGTTGTCTCCATAGGAAACGGGCCCTCCGCTGTCCGCATAACCAACTTTTCCTTAGGTAAGAGTTCAACAAATTCATAAGTGTAAACCAATTTTCGCCCGAGAAAATGAGCGGTAAATGCAACTTGTGAACCGACAGTCAGTGGTTTTGGCGTTTTCCAGTCTGCCGACTTGATGTTCACATACCATTCAGGAGCATTGTCGGGATTGGAAGAATACGCTGCAACAATGTCAACCGGCTTGTTGATGATAATTTCTGTCATTACGTCAACCATACTTTTGTTTTTTTAAGTACGTCGTCCAAAGATGGCCTATAACGTTTGGCTATAGTGTCGTTGCCGGAATAGGAGTCACGCAAATAAAGCGAAGCGAAATTGTGTGCGACGACCTAATCCAGTCTCGTCTTAACCAAAATTAATTCGAAGATAAAGCTTTTAGATTACTCGTCACCGGCAATGACTTATCGCTTGTGTGTGCGCTTAAAGTAAAGCAAAGATGTAGTTGGTGTAAAGAGCGACTCCGTTATGCTTAGCGAACCGCGTAGTACGCTACCCGTACGCTACGTGGCGTGAGAGGCGCTCCATCAGTTTCTACTTGTGGGCCGACTACTCGATTAGGGGCTGGCGGCATTAGTCCCCACCTCCGCCACATCCACTGCATCCACTACTACAACCAGAACATCCACTGTCTCCACTGCAACTTGTCCCCCTGTCGGATGAGCATGAACGGTCAAATGATTCTGAATAGTGCCCAAAGTCTGTCCAGCAGCCACCACTGCAGCCTGGTCCAGTATTTCTTTTGGTCATTTCTTCAAAGAGTTCTTTGTCAAATTCCTTTAGAATTTCAAACTCCAGTGTTTTTAATAAAAAAATATTTCCACCAATAGCTTTAAGTAGCTCAAGCCCGCGATTCCTGTCCGTCACGATGTAATCTGAAACAGTCCTTTCTATACTAGACATTTCATTTTGAATTTCCTTTTTAATGACAGCTCCCTTCTGAGTGTATGAGAATCTACCCAATACCTTTTGAAGTAGCGAAGTACTTATCGCTTCCTTTAAATTTGGACTTGTTGTCAGTTTTGGATAATAATATCTTTCACTTTTAGCGTTTTGATAGGCAATCTTCACAAGATTTCTGAAAAGGACATTTGCTTCAGGGTTCGTCTGAAATATTGAAAGGAGAGTAGGTTCGTGTGTCCTTACTTGATAGCTTTTGAAATTCTTTCCAATGACTACATATTTATGAGCTCTAATTGGGTCACGACTACTTGCCTGTCTATGAACTTCTCGAATGGCCAATACTTGCTTAAGCAACAGATCCATGAAAGTATATTTCAACAATTCGCTTAAGGGCGTTTTGTCTCCCGTTAAAATAATTAATGTTTCAGCAGGGGTCAGCCTAGATAGATACTTCACGAAAATGGTTTTTTAAGTACCCAATGATTGTCCAGATTAACTCTTTGAAAATTCACATTCTTAAAACGTTTTTCTTTGGATGGCCAAATATCATCGGGAGGAACTTCACCAAAGTTAACTCTATATAGTTCGATTGTTCTCAAATACCAATCTGTAAACTTAAGACTTTCATCTTGACCCCCTTTAGTCGGGCCATGATGAATTTCTTTGTTCAATAACCTGTCACACATTTCTCTCCAATATGAATGAGTGTACAAAAGATGCAAGTGCCAAACTTGGTCGACTTCGTCAGATGGAGTCAGTGGTTGATTTGAAACACTAATTAAGAATATGAATTTTTTGTATTCTAAAATTGCTCTTACTGCAAATTCATGAGTCCACCCGTTCTCTCTGGCAAGCCTGTCCGTAAAAGTCAGTTGAGAGTCGTTGTCGTCTAACTCAAACTCTTTTAATCTGTTCCATAATTTTGAATTCTCAACTGTCATATGTTGCTTACCACCAACTTTCGCATATATGCACCCAAAAAATATATGCACCGCCTTCTGGATATATATATACACCTTAAACCTAAATATATTCTCCGGCCGACAGCAAAGATAATAATCCTTCCGTTCCGCGTTTACGCAGTTCTTTAGTCCCTGCCACACGCCAGTTTGAGCTACGATCAGGGGACTTGAAATGCGACTGCGCAAACTACTCAAATCTCTTTTTTACCCGGCAGCTTGCCTTTGTCGCGTTCCTTGTCTTCGACGACTTTTTCGATTTCGTCTGTAAAGATCAATCCGTTCTTCGCAGCATGCTCTGCCGCCTCTACGGTATTATCAACGATGACCATCTCCACTTTCTCCAGGGCCGTTTCTCTGGCAACATCGAATGCAATCTTTTCACGGTCTTTTAACTGCACATCCCTGATGTAGATCGCGAGGATCCTTCCCGGATATTGCCGTACAACTTCTTTGTAGATAGTCGGGTCTTCCTGTCCGGAGTCACCGATCAGCACAAACTGCAACTGCGGATAAGTTTTGAGTATGTTTTCGATCTCATAAAACTTATGTCCCATGTGATCGCCGCTCTTTTTTTCTTTGTCCAACCCAAAATCGCGCAGCAATAACGGCCCCTCCGGAATGTCGTTGATATCCATAAAGTCGATCAGCAGATCATACAGATTCCACGGACTACTGGAAACATAGAAGAACGGATTGTTACGCTTTCCATTCCTTCCTTTTTGCAACGCACGATAAAACTCCGAAACACCTGCGAATGGTAGCCTGCTATGCGCATTATGGAAAAATGTATTCCGCGCCATCGACAATAAACTCGTTGCCGTTGTCTTTACAATGGTATCGTCAATATCACTGATGATACCATACTCGGCATCAGCCGGCGGAACGAGAACGTGGGCAATTGAAGTGATCTCGTCTTTGAAAGCATAAGGTGCGCTTTTTAATGTCACGCCAACCTCATACCACATCTGGTCAGATATGATTTCCTCCTTCGAAAAAATATTGATAATGAAATAACCTTCGCGGTCGGTCTCGGTTGAATACAGTTTGTTGTGAAAAGAAAGCTCGACCTGCGCCGCGGCCACTTCATCGGTTTCAAAGCGCCTGTACATGTTCACAATATTGTCCCAGAAGGAATCTTCAGCTGTTGATTTCCGGATTTGCTTGTCTTTTAGCACCCGGCCTTTAACATAGAGCCGACCAGGTGTTCCGTAGCTCCTGAAAGTGATAATCTGTAAATCTTTCTGATGATTTAAATGCTTACGCAACGCTGCCGAAAGCAGATCAAAGTTATCTTCTATGCTGGCCGCAATCCGGATGAAACGTTTTTTTAATGACATGGTGAATGCGCAAAGGATCAATATCGACAAGGAAACGGTATTATACAATTTGAAAATGTCCAGCGTGACGCTGGGATGCGTGAGACACAAGCGTGACGCTTGCGCCAGTTGCCTTGGCGGCCTCGTGTGTTCTCGAAGTATCACCGGCCCCCTTACGACTCACGCGACAACGATACGTATTATACAATGTGGAAGAATCCGCTTACCTTGCTTTAAATATTTTTCATGAAACCCCATATCCTAATTGTATTCCTGACGCTGGCATTTGTCCAGTGTTCAAAGCCTTCGCAACCAGAACAAACTAATAACGCAGATTCTTCGTCCCATGTTAAGACTCTCCCTGCACAGGGTGATTATGCAACATCCGATAACAGCGCAACGATCAATGTGTCTGCTGTAAGCAGCAACGAATTTGAATTCGCGATTGATGTTGTTACTGAAAACGCGAACTGCACGGGTTCCATTCAGGGAACCGCAACGAACAAAGAAGATGGTTGGGTATTCAATAGTGGCGAAGGCTGCACACTGTCATTCGATATCAACAATGATGTGATAACCGTTACTGAGAAAAATGATGGCGGGGGGTGCGACCATGGTGCTGCCTGCTCGTTCGCCGGAACGTTTTCAAAAGCAAACGAAAAGAAACTGGTTTCCGCACCTGCAATGAATGGTATTCTGGATTACTACTATGCGCTACCGGATTATTATTTCGAGTGCGAGCTAGACATGGATCATTCACGCGAACTTCGGGACTCGTACCTGACTTATAAGGCCGACAATTCAAACTTCATGCTTTTTAAAACGAACGAGTTTGATTCTGTTCAGATGGCATTGTTCAGTGATGCTGAAAATAAAACGCGTTACGTCGCTTATGTCAATCAATGCGGCGAAGGATGCCAGTGCAACTTAGTCGCCTTTCTTTCTTTCGAAAATGGTGAATGGGTTGACCACGCGGATGAAGTGTTCCCTGACCTGTCACAGTTGATCGAAGATCCTGATGCGATCATTGGTTATCAACTTCCTGAGGAAGGTACCGACATTGTTGTTTACGATTACTATAACAGAAACCGCAGGCTCGGAACTTTGAAATGGAACGGTATAAAATTCGAGTTCCTGAATTAAGTCGCGTGCGTTCTTCTACATATCAGCGTCCACTGCTTTATTACAACTGCCCCCGTTCTTCGAACGAGCTTCTCCGTTCCGCACAAGCCCTTCCGAAAAACCTCCACTCAGAATGACGGATGACAGAAAAAAGCTTCTGTATTTCTTTGTGCTACTCATGCCCCGCCAGTGGTTGCATTATCCCATTACTCATTGCGTAACGCGTCAACCGGATTTGCAATTGCAGCTCTCACCACCTGGAACGTCACGGTAACAATGCAGATGGCCGTGATTGCTACTGCTGTGAACAAAAAGATCTTCCAGTCGAGTGGCGTATGATACGCATAACCCGCAAGGAATTTCTCCATCAACCAGTAGGCGAGGGGACACCCGATCACAGCTGCGATTATACTCAGTCTGATAAAGTCAGAGGATACCATTGTTACAATCCCGGTCACTGATGCACCCAGTGTTTTACGAATGCTGATCTCCTTACGGCGCCGATCTGCAGTGTAAGCGGCAAGTCCAAGTAATCCGAGTACGGAAATGACGATCGCCATGATCGTAAAACCAAGCGCAAGGATGCCCGTGACTTTTTCATTGTTGTAAAGTTTGTCGAAATCATCTTCGAGAAACGTATAGTTAAATGGATACTCATCCGTAAATCTTTTGAAGGTGGTTTCAAGAGAAGCCAGGCCTGTTTCAATATTCGTCGGGTCGAGCTTAATAAAACCGACACCCGTCCACTCAGGTTTACACATGAATACGAGCGGATCGACGGCTTCGTGCAACGATCGGCTGTGAACATCACTAACAACGCCAATCACCTCGCCTTTGAATCCCCACTGATTTACTTCCATTCCTATAGGGTTTTCAACGCCCATTACTTCCAACGCTCTTTCCGAAAGAATAAACGTTGTCGTATCATGGTGGCTCTCGGAGAACAAGCGGCCCTCTTTTAAAGTTAGTCCCATCGTTTCCATGTAGCCGAAGTCAGCGACGACCGTTCTGAAAAACGTGTTATCATTTTCATCTTTTCCTGGCCAGTGAAACGAGCCATTCTGATTATTTACCTGAACGAGTGATTCGTTACCGCGTGCTACGCTGACAATGCCGGGTTGGTTAACCGCTTCATTTTTAAAGACCTTGAACTGATCGTATAGCTTGCCCGAGATCTGCATCCGAACAACAGCATTACGCTCGTAGCCAAGATTCTTATTGCGGATGTAGCTGATCTGAGAATAGATCACGATGGATGATGCAATGAGGATCACAGTCAATGAAAACTGGAAGATGACTAAGAGCCTTCTTAAAGCGGCGCCACTAAACTGATGTGCCATCGATCCTTTCAATACATGTGCCGGCTGGTACGAAGAAAGGAAGAATGCCGGATAACTGCCGGCCATGAGCCCTGTAACCAGCACAACCGAGATAAGTCCGATCAAAATAGATGGCGATGTCAGTTCCAGCGAGATAGTTTTGGAGACAAGTAAATTGAAAGCGGGCAGGAGCGTATAAACAACAAGAAGCGCAATGAAGGTCGCAATGCCGGCAAGAATGATAGACTCAAATATGAACTGAAAGATCAACGACTTGCGAACGGCACCAATCACCTTTCTGATGCCGACTTCTTTTGCGCGCGACGCTGCACGCGCAGTTGCCATGTTCGTGAAGTTGATACATGCGATGAGGAGCATAAAAATTCCAACGATGCTGAATATGCGTACATATTCAATCCGACCACCGACTGGCTTTCCATTTTCAAATTTTCCATACAGGTATGCATCACGGAATGGCTGCATGTAAAACTCGACGCTTCCACCATCGCCATCGGCACGTTTAGCTGCGCGCTCATTGATACTTTTAGCTAACAACGCAACTTTATCGGGGCGAATTTTAACATACGTTGGATGATCATAATTTCCCCAGTTGAATCCCGCTCCGCGATTACGCTTATAAATCTCATACGGAAGGATGAAGCTGAACTGCATGCTCGATTCACTGCCGGGATGACGGAACACGGCAGCTACAGTGAATGTATTGTTATTGTTCAGCGTCAAAAGTTTGCCGAGCGGTTCTTCAGCACCAAAAAGTTTCTCCGCAAGCACGTCCGAAACAGCAATCCATGAAATATCCTCATTATTTTCGTTGACCTTTCCTTTGATCACCGGAAAGGAAAACAGCGTGAAGAAGTCTGGATCTGCATAAAAACCTTTTTCGAGAAATTTTTCGCCGCTGGCTTCTATCACTGTCTGTTGCCCAGATACACGAACGACCAACTCAGCGCTGATTTCATTTTCCTTAATGTCTTCGGCGAGCTTACCTGGCGTCACGGTCCATGTGATAATTTCACCTTCTGAAATATTCAGATTGGAAACGATGTGGTAGATTTTTTCGCCCTCGTGATGAAACTTATCCTTATTGTATTCATCCATCACCCACAGATAAATGAACATTACGCAAATAAGGCCCGTGGCCAGGCCGGCAAGGTTCAACCCGGCATAGAATTTCTGGCGTAATACGGTGCGCAAAAGGGTCGTGAAAAAGTTCCGAAGCATATGTTGTCTTTTAATCGGTGATACTAATACTCACCAGACCCACCCGGGTTACTGATTGTTGCACCAAGTATGGAAAATTTTTAACAGCGACCGATAATACTTACACGAGCTGTATTTGAAAATGACAAGAGGCTGGTGTTTCCGCCAGCCTCTTGAAGTGAAGTCAATCTGATAATGATCTACATTTTGAAACGGTATTTCAACCTTACCACGATCTCCCTACTGGGTTGTGGAAGCGGGGCATGGGCGTTATTGTACGGCTGAATAAACATGTAGTCATTGTCGGTGACGTTATAAACACCCGCGCCGAGTTCGAGTCCTTCTGCAAGCAGATCCTTTACCACAAAATTGATATTTGCAAATAACACTGGATCAAACGTGCTGATCGCTGTTTCATTCTCATATCCGTTTCGTTCTCCCAGATAGGTAAACGAAGGGTTAAAGGATATTTTTTCGGTTAGCTTAAAGCTTCCGGACGCATTCATCTTCCCCTGCGGGAATGCAAGTAATCTATCATCATTTCCAGGAACCTTATATGATTCGATGGTATTTTTTCCATTAGCTGAATAATAGGAGTAATTCAATGAAAAATTACCGAAGCTACTTTTGAACCTAAGTTCGGCCTCTGCTCCAAGAGTACCTGTTTCATCGTAATTCGCATAACCCTCTATATCGGCTTCTCCATCATAAAAATACACAATAGGGTCATTGATGCTGATATTATAGAAGTTAGCAACTAACAACACGTTGCTACTGAGCTGATATCCGGTCTCAATTTCAAACACAGTAGTGAGCTCGGGTTTAATAGAATGGTTAAGGTCAATATTTTGGATACTTGGCGCGCGAAACGCCTGACTAAACAAAAGTTTTGCGTGAAATTTATCTACAACTTTTGTGAGGCCGATCCGTGGAACGAAAGACGATCCGAATTGCTCGTGATGATTGAAACAAGCACCAAGTGTAAGGTTTACAACGCCCAGTTTTAATAGACTTTGTCCGTAAGCGCTGAAATTATTGAAATCTACGCCGGTAGTGCCAGTAATGTCATACTCATGACCAGCCACAGTTGTTCCCTTATCCTGATAGTATTGGATACCGCCTGTGATGTTTATGGCTTCAGAAACGTCAGCATTCACAGTTACTTCCGCCAAAGTTTGTGTGACTTTCTTATCAGAGAAAACGCCGCCAAAGTCCCCAGCGTCAAGCGTTGCGGCTATATTATCGTTACTCCTCCACGGCTGCTGACTCTTATACCTAACCCTCGGGGTAATGGTCAATTTTTCCGAAGGCTTGATTTCATATTTGACGTCAGCATGAATACTTTTAAACTTCGTTTCCACATCCTCTGGCATGATCGCATCGAAGAGGTCGCGCTGAAAAACGGTGTAGTCTTCGTATAAAAGTCGTACGTTAAGTCCTTTATACTTCATGCCCGCGTTGGCCATTCTGTTTTTAATATGTGAGTTGTCACCCATATCATAAGGAGTTCCATAGATATCGGTGTACGTTCTGTCGCTCCTCGTTCCTTCACCAAGTGTAAACTTTACATCGTATGCGAGATCATCTTTGCTGTTACCAAACATCGCATTCGCTTCTTTTCGTCCGTAAGTTTCTTTCATCTGGCTATACATGGTCGAAATCATGCCGCCCTGCAACGCTTTTCCTTTTTTCGATGTAATGTTAATTACGCCCAGCTCTGCGTAACCACCATACATGGCGGATCCAGGCCCGCGGATGATCTCGATGCGGTCAATTTGCTCGAGGGGAAAATGCTGCCCCAGCTGTGTCGTTGCGAAGCTTCTTTCATTCATTTCCATTCCATCCCACAGAATCAGAATTTTGCCTTCGTGGCCCCAGTTGCCGCGCAAACCGAGTCCGACAACACCTTGCACGTCGACACCAAACTCGAAGCCTGGAACCAAACGCAGTACATCGATTAAATCACGCGCACCGGAGGATGCAATCTCATCTGAGGTAATAAGCGTAACGATGCCCGGTGATTCACGACTCGTAAGGGCTTTGCTTGACGCAACGGTAATTGGGATGTTCATTAATTCCTCAAGTGACATCGAGTAATAATCAACGGAGTCGACATCTGTCTGGGCAAAAGTTTGATTGACGGCGCATAACAGGAGAATCGTTATGCAACAAGGTAGTTTACAAATTCTCATAACCAGGCTTTAGGGTGAAAAAAAGGCTTTTCCGAATATAATGATTTTATTTTACGATGTACACCGAAATTTTACCAACATGCTTACATCGGTGACGGATATGTGCAACACGGACATTTTTTGTAACTTATTCCGCCAATGAACGCCCCACATAACCTGACATTGATTTTCAATTTGCGCATCCTGGTACCCCTCGCGTTGGGTGCATTATTGATGAGTGCATGTTCTCACGTGAAAGTCCTTTCGAAATATGAATTATCAGACGGCAAATACTGGTTCCATCAACGGGGACAAAAGTATCATCGCGTTGATGTTGAGATCATCGAAGATTCAATCAACATTTATCGCGGGCAACAAAAGATCAAACCTGATCCGTTAAAAGACCAGTACCTGTTTCAGACAAATTTAGACTTTGACGTTCTTTATGCACTTTTTAAATATCATCCCGCCGAATCAACGCTACCACGGCAAATCACAAACAACTTTAACGCAAACCTGTTTCTCGGATACAGGCTTGACAGGTTTCACCTCAAATTGAAACGAACGCACTCCGGGAAGCCTCTCTACAAAATGTTTCATCGCTCGGTAGCGCTCGGCGCGTTTACCGGAATTGGTTCTGCTATGGTTGCGCCATGGACAACAAATTATCAAACAACAGATGAATACAACGGTCTTGTTGTCTCACGTGGTGCCATGCTGCTCGGTGGCATCAACAGCGTAACGGTAGGACTGGCGCTCGGTTTTGACCGCCTTACAGATCGCGACAAAGACATCTGGGTTTACCAAAACCGGCCCTGGTATGGCCTGAGTCTTGGTGTAACTATCAACTAAAGAAAGCGAGGACTAAGCTGTCCCCGCTTTCTATTTTTTAAAACATAAATCGCAAATCCAGCAATAACAAACGTCCCGGCATCTGATAATCAAAAGGCATCCGGGTGGTTTTTATAAAATAACCTTTTGTGTCGGTGATGTTATTTCCATTGACAGCGATCTCAAGGTGCTCGTTTACCTTATATGCAAATCTGAAATCGAGGGTAGCCCAACTGTCAACCTGTACTCCACGCAACTCGTCTGATCCAACACCTTTGTCGGAGTTTCTTCGTTGTACGTCTCCCTGATAGTGTACTTGTGTGGAAATATTATACTTACCCTTTGAATATTTTAACCCCACGTTCACAAGCTGGCTTGGTACCCAGGTAAGTTCACTTTTGCTCACAAATATTGTTGAATCAACAATTTCCTCATCGAGCCTCCTGGCGAATGAATGATTAAGAAATCCATCTATTGAACCAGATTTGAAAGTAAATTCATTTTCAATGCCGACAGTTGTAAGCGAATAAAGATTTGTGCTAAGATTATTCGCGCTGACACTGTATGCAATTTGATCTTCGAAAGTAGTATGGTACGCATTCAACCTCCAGTTTATACTGTTGCTGATTGAATAGTCCATTCCAACTTCTACAGTCGTTATGACCTCCGGCTTCAATTGTCTGATGTTCGATGCGAGCAAAAAAGTATTTGAGCCAAATAATTCTGATGGTGCTGGCGTTCTGAATGCCTGTCCGGCCATTAGTTTGAAGCTTAGCCCCTCATTAGCTGAATATACGAGACTCAATCGGGGACTTGGTCTGCTGTAGGATTTTGACTCTTCCGTACCATCCGGATTAATGAAATCGAATGTCGCATAGTCGTAGCGTATACCCAGCGTTGCTTTCAGCTTATCTTCCATCAAACCCGTGGAGAACTGTGCGAACGCTGCCGTGTTGATAAACGGATTATCGCCAAGCCATTCAAAGTATTCCCCAAGGTTAACAAACTCGTTATTGTCTGTTGGTGTTAAGTCTGGCTGATGAAGATTTACGTTGCTGATATGTGAGTCATCGCCGTTGTAACGAAAAAATGAGTTTTCGATTCCGCCGAGAAGAACCGTTTTTGCATTCACCGCAGTACTCCATTGAAGTCTGGTAAATAGATCAGAAGTTTGCGTTTTTAAAATCTCAGTGATCCCGTTCGGATAGCCAAAAACGGTATCTGGCGATAACCTTGTATTCCAGTTTACGCCGTGGCGCTGATATCTCATGAGGTATTCCTGCTGGATAGGTTTGTTGGTATCTGGCGTTTTGTAACGAAGCGATATCAGCCTTCTATTTTCATTCATGCTTTCGGGCTGGTCGGGTACGTAAAATAGCCACCCATGTCCAGTATTGAAATTCCAGGCCTGCTCATGGAACTGCATTGATAATCCTTGAAGTTTACCTTTTGGTTCAATCTTGGTAAAGAAGTAATAGTTAGAGCGCTTATTAGTAATATCAAACTTAGCGGTTCCTCTGGCATCAAGGGTTTTGTAAGTATCGCCTTGGGTTTCAAAAAAATTAAATGCAGACACAAAAGAAACATTATCATTCTCATGTGCAGTGAGCAAGTCGACAATATGTGAGCCTTTGCTGCCCAGCCTGTAGCGCACTTCTGTCTTTTTATTCATATCCTTTGCGGATATCGTGTTATAAGAAATCACACCGTTTGTTGCATTCGATCCATACAATGCAGAACCCGGTCCGCGGATCACTTCAAGTGATTTTGTAAAGACCAGTGGTGTAATCTCCCATGTGAAAGCTGTTCCATACATGTTGTCATTCATCGGTACTCCGTCTATCAGCATCAACATGTGATTATTATTCCATCCTTCATAGATGCCGCGTGAACTGACAGTGGGCCGGTCGTAATCCTGTGAAGGTGAAAATCCCGGAAGCCGCGACAAAACTTCATTGCCGCTAATCCAGCCATATTTATTGATTTGATCTCTTGTGATCAATGACATCGTACTAGGCGCAGTTTTAATCGTTTGCTCAAATTTCGAAGCAGTTGTTACAGGAATATTCATGAGCTCTTCGAGGCTCATCGAATAATAATCTGTCGTGTCTGCTTGTTGAGCGAAAAGTGAGATGGGGGTTAAACATAGAAATAACAGAATAACCCGGAATTTGTGTGGAGTCATATTTCGGCTTTTAAGGTTAGGAATCAGAGGGTACGTATAAGATAGGTATTTGCCGCTTTACACAAAAGCAGATGTATGTTTAATAGGAATTCTTTTATAAACGGCAAATCCTCATTCCTTCATTTATGAAGAGATTCAATCCATCATAATAACTATTTACGTTAGTTTTGTGTACTAATATAATTAGTGTATTATCTTTGTCACGATAGATAGGAGGCGCCAATGACAAACAATCACTACAGCAGGCTACAGACGGACATTTTGCGGCTGGAAGGTTTTAAAAACCAGCATAGTGCTGTTGTCGATATTTGTTTGGGGGAGATGAGGCATGCATTTCCTAATCAATCATTTCCAATAGCTTGTGTTCATGAATTTCTTACTTCCAACGCTTTGGATAATGCCGCTTCATGCGGATTTTTATCAGCAGTCCTTTCTTCTTTAACCGGCAGTTCGGGTGTGGTCATCTGGGTAGGATCAAAACAAAAGATATTTCCGAATGCATTGAAAAGCTTCGGGGTGCAACCACATAACATTGTTTTTGTAAATGTTCAGAAAGAAGCGGATGCACGCTGGGTAATGAACGAGGCATTGAAATGCAGTGCGGTGACAGCGGTGGTTGGTGAATTGAATGATGTAAGTTTCAATGAATCCAGGCGTTTGCAACTTGCGGTTGAAGAAAGTCGCGCAACAGGATTTATTATTCGCAATGCCCGGAAAACGAAAAACTCTGCTTGTGTTTCGCGCTGGAAAATATCACCACTGGCTTCGAAATCCATCGATGATCTTCCCGGCCCTGGATTTCCTCGCTGGAAAGCTGAGCTGTTACGCATGCGCAACGGCAGGCCTGGATGCTGGGAAGTACAATGGATCAATGGCCAGTTTGCTGTCAATTCCAAGCCTGGCGATTTCTCAGAACGACAGTACGATCTAAAGCGGGATGACATGGCCAGGCGATTTATGTCGATATGGTTCCGGCATCTGATGACCGACTGGTTCTCCATCAGTCAGCCACACCTTCGTACTTTGCCTTTCGTCCTACGAACCCCATCGCGTGGAAGAATGATCATCACAGCAACGAATGCGGTTGCAGAAGAGATGAACATCACACGTGAGATGGTAGTAGCAGATGCAAAAGCCATTATATCAAACCTTCACATAGCAGATGACAAACCCGACATTCCCGAAAAACTATTGAGACGTATTGCGGAATGGTGTATCAGGTTCACACCTGTAGTTGCAGTTGATTTGCCTGATGGCCTTATCTTCGATGCTACCGGTTGTGCGCATCTGTGGGGAGGAGAAGATGCCTATCTCAACGATGTTGTGAAAAAACTGCAGGCGCGGGGTTATGATGTAAAGGCTACAATGGCAGATAGCCAGCTCGTTGCATGGGGAGCCTCCAGGTTTTTAAAGGACACTTCTGTGGTTCCTGCAGGTGCTGCACTGGAAACGCTTTTGAAACTGCCACCAGAAGCCCTTCGCATAGAAACTGGCATTAGCCAAAGACTTCATCAGCTCGGTTTGCATCAGGTAAAGCAATTCATCAGCATTCCGCGGCCAGCGCTTAGAAAACGTTTCGGTCCGTCTTTGTTACAACAGCTGGATAAAGCGTTAGGATTAACATTGGAAATGATCGACCCGGTAATTCCTGTCGAGCAATACGAAGAACGACTTCCGTGTCTTGATCCCATTATCACTGCTCCGGGAATTGAAATCGCACTCGGACGTTTGCTTGATACATTATGCAACAGGCTTCGACAGGATCAGAAGGGGATACGAATTGCTCGTCTTGTTTGTCACAGATTAGATTCAAAGATCGTGTATGCAGAGATCAGCACCAATAAGCCTTCACATAACGTAAAGCATCTTTTTAAACTTTTTGGTTTCAGGCTTTCTGCTATTGACCCGGGTCCAGGAATTGAATTGTTCATATTACAGGGATTAAAAACAGAAGATGTCCTACCACAACAGGAACGAATGTGGGATGGAGCGAAAGGTTTGTCTGAAGATACATTCTCCGAATTGATTGACCGTATTTCATTGAAGACCGGCGCCAACAGCATTTCGCGTTATCTTCCATCCGAACATCACTGGCCCGAACGTTCGTTCAAAAAGGCATCCAGCCTGGATGAGCCTCTCATTACTGAATGGCGTGTGGACAAACCACGTCCACTACACTTGTTATCAGTGCCTGAACCCATTCATGTAACAGCGCCGATCCCGGATTATCCGCCTATGCTTTTCAGGTACAACGGAAAAGTTCATAAAGTGGTGAAGGCCGATGGTCCAGAGCGTGTAGAGCAGGAGTGGTGGATTCAGGAGGGTCAGCATCGTGACTATTATACCGTTGAAGATGAGGAAGGCGGACGTTACTGGTTATTTCGTGCCGGGCATTACCATGACAAACACTTTCATTGGTTTTTGCATGGCTTTTTTTCGTGATCGTTCGTAACAAGAAATTAAATTGTTGAGAATGGTGGAGTTGAGGTATACAGAACTGCAGGTAACAACGAACTTCACATTTCTTCGTGGTGCGTCGCATCCCGAGGAAATGGTAGAGCAAGCTGCGCGATTTAATTATGAGAAGATCGCAATTACAGATCGCAATACATTTGCAGGTATCGTCCGTGCACATTCAGCCGCAAAAAAGACCGGCATCAAAATCATTCCTGGTTGCCGGCTCGATCTGATTGATGGTTCCAGTTTAATCGCGCTGCCAACAGATCGGAATGCTTATTCGCGGTTATCGAATCTTCTGACAAAGGGTAATCTTCGCGCTGAAAAGGGAAAGTGTCACCTCTATAAAGCTGATGTTTATGATCATGCAACAGGAACAAAGTTTATCCTGATTCCGCCATCCGTTCTCAATAGCCATTACGACTTCGAAGAAAGTTTCAAAAAAGATGCGGCGCAATATCGTGAAGCATTTGGTAGCAATCTATGGATTGGCGCCCATCGGTTATACAATGGCTATGATGGTAAATACGTATCGCGGATATTTCAATTATCCAAAGCATTGGGTATACCAATGGTGGCAACGAACGATGTTCATTATCATGATCATGCACGACGTGAATTGCAGGATGTGATGACATGTGTGCGCGAGAAGTGTACGATTCACAATGCCGGTTTTCGTCTGCATGCAAATGCTGAACGATATTTAAAAACAGACGAGGAAATGTTACGCCTCTTTAGGAATTATCCGGATGCTATTCGCCAAACACAAATCATTGCGGAAGCCTGTGAGTTCTCGCTCGATCAATTGAAATATCAATATCCAAAAGAGATTATCACGCCCGGACGAACAGCTCAGGATGATTTAACGGACCTCACATGGAAAGGGGCAAGAGATCGTTTTGGGAATGAGATTCCGGAACATATTCAAAAGACAATCCGGTATGAACTCGATTTCATCAGTCAGATGAATTACGCGGAATACTTTCTCACCGTGTACGACATTGTGCGGTTTGCGCGTGAAAAAGAAATTCTTTGTCAGGGAAGAGGATCTGCTGCTAATTCGACGGTCTGTTATTGTTTGGGTATTACATCCGTCGATCCATCCAAATTTGAATTATTGTTCGAACGTTTCATTTCGTCTGCACGCAATGAGCCTCCTGATATTGATGTTGATTTTGAGCACGAACGAAGAGAGGAAGTGATGCAGTACATTTATAATAAATACGGCCGTGATCGTGCGGCTGTTGTCGCCACCGTTACCCAACAGCATCACAAAGGCGCCATCCGTGATGTCGGCAAAGCGATGGGTTTGTCCGTTGATACGATTAGCCGCCTCTCAGGGCTGATCTGGGATTTTGAAGATGAAGGCTTTGATAAAGAGCGAATCATCAGCCAGGGAATAAACCCGGATGAACCATTGATAAGGAAAGTGCTTGAACTGACAAAGGCATTCATGGGGTTTCCGCGACAACTCGGTCAGCATACAGGCGGGTTTGTTATCACGAATGAAAAGCTATCGGATCTCTGTCCGATTCTGAATGCGCGCATGGCTGATCGTACGAACATTGAGTGGAACAAGGACGATATCGATGCGCTTGGCTTTATGAAAATTGATGTGCTCGCGCTCGGCATGTTAACCTGCATTCGAAAGGCATTTGATCTCGTGAATAAACATTATGACCGGAAGCTCACGTTGGCGAACATCCCGCAAGACGACAAGAAAGTTTATGAGATGGTAAGTCACGCCGATACGATCGGTGTGTTTCAGATTGAAAGCCGTGCGCAGCAATCGATGTTACCGCGATTGCGTCCGAAATGTTTTTATGATCTTGTTATCGAGGTTGCCATCGTAAGACCAGGACCCATCCAGGGCGACATGGTTCACCCTTATTTAAGGCGCAGAAACGGACTTGAAAAGATTGAATATCCTTCACCCGAGCTTGAAAACATTCTTAAGCGTACATTAGGTGTACCGTTGTTTCAGGAACAGGCCATGAAGATTGCCATTGTAGCCGCCGGGTTTTCACCAACCGAAGCAGACTTGTTGCGGAGAAGCATGGCAACATTTAAAGCAAAAGGATTGATCTCGCATTTCGAGGAAAAACTGATCAAAGGAATGACCAGTAAGGGATATTCTGAGGAGTACGCGAAAAAAGTATTCCGTCAGCTGGAAGGTTTCGGTAGCTACGGATTTCCTGAAAGTCACGCGGTAAGCTTTGCCTTGCTCGTATATGTCTCCTCGTGGATTAAATGTCATTACCCTGATGTGTTCGCATGTGCGTTGCTGAATAGTATGCCAATGGGATTTTATCAGCCAGCGCAAATTATTATTGATGCGCGAAAGCACGGCGTTGAAGTCAGGCAGGTAGATGTGAATCATTCAGCATGGGACAATACGCTTGAAGAGGTGTGCGGTCAGTATCGCGCTTTACGGTTAGGTTTTCGCCAGATAAAAGGTTTCCGGCAGGATGATGCGGACATGCTTGTCAGGAAGCGAAAGCAATTTTATCGATCCGTTGCGGAAGTACGTGCAACAGGCATTGGAGAATCCGCGCTGGAGATGCTTGCTGCTGCCGATGGCTTTGGTTCGCTTGGACATGATCGGAGGGAGGCGTTGTGGAATGCATCAGTAAAAGGGACGCCGCCAGCAATGTTTGCGTCGGATGAAAATGAGATGACGTTGCAGGAGAAAGCAACTTTACCGAAGATGACATTGGGAGAGCATGTGCTTCACGACTACGCGAGCACATCACTATCATTGAAATCACATCCGGTAGCGCTCATCCGGCAACAGTTGGAGCAATTGCGCGTATTGTCAACACAAGAACTATTCGACGTTAAAAACAAAGCGCAGGTAAAAGTTGCAGGCTTGATTCTGGTGAGGCAACGACCCGGTACTGCGAAAGGCGTTTGTTTCATTACACTTGAAGACGAAACGGGAACAGCAAACCTGGTTGTCTTTCAGAATCTGTTTGATAAATACCGGAAAGAGATCATTCAATCGCGGTTGTTGATGGTAGAAGGAGCGTTGCAAAGAGAAGGTGAGGTTATCCACGTTATTGTCAGCAAGTGTTATAACTATTCAAGGTTGTTAAATAGGCTCGCGGATGCTGATGATCCAGGTTTCTCTGTACAACGCACACGTGCTGATGAAACCACTTCTCCCGGGCCTGATCCGAGAGACAAAACAGAAAAATTTGTACAGGGAAAGATCTTCCATGAAGGAAGAAATTTCAGATGATTCCGAATGATTTTTTACCAACTGGCGCAAGCGTCGCGCTTGTGCTAACCCATTATCAGCGTCCGCTGATTTACTAAAACCTTGAATTGCCTTGAAATTTATAGGTCATGAAGCGAGAAACTTCAGATGATTCGGAGATGATTTGAGGAGTGTAGAGGATTTTAAACTCCGGAAGAGACCTACTTTCTTTGTCTGGTTTTCCTTACATCTGGAAAGAAAAATCTGCGTTTCTTTTGCGGAAACGCACTTTTGATAAATATATGTTTAAACTTTATTTTATTTTTTAAAATATTTCTCACATATTCGCGGCCAGTTACCCAAAACCCCCTATGCTGAGAAGACCCACACGCTGCCTTGTACGGCCATTATTTCTTTCACGGAAGACACCTTTGGCCATGTCGTTATGCACATCTGTAGTTAATAATTGACACCTGATTTTCTTGCTTTTAAAATTTCACCACCTCGTGTTCGGGGAATGAGCCATTAATCACATTTGAATAGAACTTACATCAATATGAATAAGATCGCGAAACTTTTCTTTTTAATTCTTTTTTTGGGATCGCTGAACGCATACGCACAGTGGAATCTCAGCGGAACAAATCCCGGAGAGATTTATTACAACGGAGGTAACATTGGTATTGGGACAAGTAACCCCGAGGCTACCTTGCATATTAAGGGTCAATTGAAATTCCCAACCGCTGGAGCAACAATGGGCAGCTCAGCAGGGATCATTGGTTACGCTTCCGATTTTCTTTATGACGATGCTTACCTAAATACCTATGGCTTCGGGTTTCACGGATACGATGATGGAAATGGCACGCACGGGATCAATGCATATGTCTCCGCTTACTATGGTATTGACTTTTTTACAGGTAAGGTGTCTCGATTGAGAATTAATCGGAACGGAAAAGTAGGGATAGGTACAAACGATCCACAACAGGCCCTTCATGTAAAAGGCCGGATGTACCTCGAAGGCACAGAAGCATATCCCGATGGAAAGAATAAAACATACTTCCATTGGAAAGGACATAGTTTGATCATGGGAACCGAGGTTGATAAGTATGCTCACAACCGGATAGAGATAAAACCTGGAGGATCAACATCAGGTCCATTATACTCATACTTTGAATTGTTCTCATCGCCAGCCCCTAATACGCATGAATTGAAAATGAGGTTGTCAAGCGAGGGTGTTTCGTTTATAAATAGTGGTAAGGTCGGCATCGGCACCTCCACTCCCGATCAACTCTTAACCGTCAAAGGTAAGATCCACAGTGAAGAAGTAATTGTCGACCTCAATGTTCCCGGCCCCGACTACGTCTTCGAACCCGACTACAACCTTCCATCACTCGACTCCATCGAAACCTACATCAAAGCAAACAAACACCTTCCTGAAGTTCCTTCCGCAAAAGAAATGGAAGCCAACGGCATCAGCTTGAGTGAGATGAATATGGTACTGCTGAAGAAAGTGGAAGAGCTCACGTTGCATCTTATTGAACAAAATAAAATGATGGTAGAGCAGCAGAAGGAGATCAATTCACTTAAAGAATCCATAGAAGCTCTTAACCAAAAGTAGGCTGAACCATTTTTCATCACGACCATTTACTGGGTAATCACATGAAGTTTAACCTGACCGCAAAGCTTGTAGCGCTGATCCTGTTCACGTGTTATTTTGATTCCTTTTCCCAATGGAATACTTCTAATACGCCTCATTTGTATTACACCCTTGGAAAGGTTGGTATCGGTAAAACAGATCCTACTTTTACCGTGGACGTAATCGGCAATCTGCGAACGTCGAGTCACATCAATGCGCAGCAATACATTGTGGTTGAAAGTGGGGGTAATTACCGGCTTGCAATGAACGCCCAAACCGATTCCTATATCGTTGGACGTACAGCAACATTTGAGAATAAGTTCGAGATCCGCTCTAATGGTAATACTTACTTCAACGGAGGAAACGTCGGTATAGGACATTCGGCACCGGTTGCGCGCTTTGATGTCAAGAGCACCGGTTCGGGACACAATCTTTATCGCGCTACAGATGTCAATGACAATTATCGCTGGAAAATCACCAGTGCCTTCGACATGTATTTCGCAGATGAAAATCAGAACGATTACATCAAGATAGGACAAGCTGGTGCTTATTTTGAAACTGGAAATATGGGCCTCGGCATGTCTGCGGTGCCGACCACCTATAGGTTGGATGTCAATGGTTCGATTCGTTCGAATAGTCAATTGGTAATTACCAGAGCCGGTGAGGCAGAAGGAGCATCCCCCGGTCTGCTCTACAATCCAGGTGATGACTTTTTATACGATGCGCAATATATCAACAATTATGGCATTGGATTCCATCCTTATGACGATGACGCTGATGGCAGTGCAGGAACAAATGCATATATCTCCGGTTATTATGGCGTAGACATTTTTACAAGGAGCCAAAGCAGACTTCGCGTAAATTCAAACGGCAACGTGGGCATTGGTACTCCCGATCCAAAGGCTAAGCTGCATGTAACGGGACATATGATTGTGGATGCTGGCAGCACCACCAACCCAACCATTTATACAAGTACCGCGACAACAAACGTCGATAATTATCTGGCATTAATTAATTCGCCTTCAGCTACAAATGCTTCGGGGTTGAAGGCTGGCGGAATCCTTGTATCGGAGTCATATGCCTATGCGAATCCGGGAAAGAATGATCTCGTTGTCAAAGGAAATATTCTTGTAGGTACTGCTACGCCAGATGCTGGAGGTGCAAAACTCGCTGTGAATGGAACCATTCATGCAGAGGAAGTACTTGTCGATTTAGGCGTCGCCGGCCCCGACTATGTCTTCGAACCCGACTACAACCTCCCTTCACTCGACTCCATCGAAACCTACATCAAAGCAAACAAACACCTTCCCGAAGTGCCTTCCGCAAAAGAAATGGAAGCCTACGGCATCAGCTTGAGTGAGATGAATATGATTCTGTTGAAGAAGGTGGAGGAGCTGACGTTGCATCTGATCGAGCAGAACAAGATCAACGAACAGCAAAGGCAACTCAATGAAAAGCTGCTAAGCGAAATTCAAACTTTAAAAGAAAATTAACACTAAACATGAAGAAGGGTTTGATCCTCTGCCTACTAATAATTCCGTCCGTTATTTATGGCCAATGGAATGAGTCAGGCTACAATTCAAGTACAGGTAGTCTCACCATTGGGGGCTCAGTTCGAAGCAATGACAACTACGGTTTTATACTAGCGCCGGCTTCTGGCGACGCAATTATTCGCCGAGCCACGCCTGGCAGTTTAATGCTGTCTTCCGGAGGCGGAACGAGCGAGATCAGGCTCAATTACGGCTACGGTGGGGGGGCTGGCGGAATGTTGCTTTTTGACGGCGGGACGGTAAACCGTGCTGGTTTCTCGGTAAACGCAAGTGGCAATCTGAGTATTTCGGCGACTGGTGGAAATGTTGGCATAGGCACAACCCCTGCACACGAACTTGATGTCAATGGCGCAATCGGATTGAATAATATTCTATTTGCAGACCAGTCTGGGGCAAATGGGTATCACCGCATTTATGATGGTAGCGGACGGGCAGCCCTTTATCTTGGAGGTACAGCCGATCCGGTCAGCTACTACGACAATGATTACCATTTGTTTCGCAGCCGAAACCACACCGAATTAATGCGGGTAACACAGGATGGGAGAGTCGGAGTGGGTGTTCAAAGCCCCACGGCGAAGCTTGAAATTGGAGGTCATATACGGAGCTGGGATCACTTGCATATTGGACCGAATTATGATGCCACTAATGGTCGCGGTATTGTAGTGGACAACGGGCCGTCTATTGCATGGCCGTTTCTCGCGTTTCGCAACGTTAATGGCACACACATGACTGTTAATGGCGAAGGAAAAGTGGGACTTGGTACCCAACAACCACGTCAACGCCTACATGTAAAAGGCCGAATGTACCTTGAAGGCACAGAAGTTATCAATGGCTGGCATCAAAGTTACTTTCACTGGAAGGGACATAGTCTGATATTCGGGACAGAGGTTAATAGTTATGCTCACAACATGATTGAGGTAAAGCCGGGGGGATCAAATTCCGGGACCTTGCACTCTTATTTGCAGATGTATTCAACCCCGGCTCCTAATACACACGAGCTAAAACTGCAGCTATCGAGTAATGGGAACTCATTTATTAACAGCGGAAGACTAGGCATTGGCACAGCTACACCCGATCAGCTCTTAACCGTCAAAGGTAAGATCCACAGCGAAGAAGTAATTGTCGACCTCAACGTTCCCGGCCCTGACTACGTCTTTGAATCAACCTACAACCTTCCGTCGCTCGAGTCGGTCGAAACCTACATCAAAGCGAACAAACACCTTCCTGAAGTTCCTTCCGCAAAAGAAATGGAAGCCAACGGCATCAGCTTAAGTGAGATGAATATGATTCTGCTGAAGAAGGTGGAGGAGCTGACGCTGCATCTGATCGAGCAAAATGCCCGGATTAAAGAACAAGAGCTTGAGAATAGAAAGCAACGCAAGGAGATTGAAATGCTAAAGGAAAAGGAGTAACAATAATTTAGTAACGACTGCAGAAATGAAATATATTAATGTATTAGCGGTAGTGCTTTTGATAGCGAGTTGTCCTTCGCGAGTGTTTGCGCAGGTTGCGAGTGAAGTAGCCGTAACAGATTCACGCCTTTCAAACGATCCGCCGACGAACTTCAACGACGTGGTGAAATTTGATTTTAAGAAAAGTTTAACGGTTGGCCTGCCCACGTCAGCCTATTATTCCGGGGTAATGACATTCGCGCCGTGGTCGGACAATTCCGGAAATAAACATCATCAACTAGGATTCAATGAAGCAGGCTTGTTCTGGCGTACAGGTTTACCCACATCTACGTCGTGGGACTCGTGGCCCCAGACAAATAGCTTATTTGTCCTACTAATCCACTAATCATGTTAAGACTAATCATAAGCCTGACGCTAATCCTTTTTACATTACTGACTTCATTCGCGCAGAACTTGAAAGATGGAGTAGTTAATGTATTAATCAACGAAAATAATTCAAAAAGAAAATTGCATTCGGTTGTGCGATCTAACGGAAGAAATGTCGCCCAATTTGAACATTCAACTGCAAGGAAAATTTTCGACAAATATACTGTTACCAAATTTGAGCGAACCTACCCAGGAATTGAAAAATACAACCATCCACATTCGGCGATTTTGAGTAGATACTATACAATTGAGGGCAACTTTAACCGTGATAGAGTGATGTTTGAAATCTTAAAGGAAGGTGCCGATCTTTTCGAGGATGTTGAGCCGCTGACGGTGGACGAGGTGTCATTTATTCCAAATGACTACAACTTGCAAACATTTAGCAATGCTCACCTTGAGCAAATTCGCGGGCCAGAAGCCTGGGAGATAACCAAAGGAAGCAAGGATATTAAAGTCGCAATACACGATCCGCAGGGCTTTTATTTCAATCATCCTGATTACTTTAACAGTGATGGCACGCACAAAATGGTATACCGAGACGAATCCGCTTTTGACGAGTATTTTCCGATTAACGGCGGAAAATCTCATGGATTGTATGTTGCGACCACCGTCGCAGCCGCCACAGATAACCAGGAAGGGCTTAGTGCAATCGGATACAATACTTCATTAATGGCTTTTAATACCGGAGGTTATCAAATGATAAGATCATCGTATGATTACGGTGCGGATATTATTGTAGCCAGCTACACAAGCTCGTGTCAATGGTTTCAGTCAGAGCAATTAATGATCGATATGGTTCATGATAATGGAACAGTGATTGTGATCTCAGCCGGGAATGGTACTGCGAGAAAATATTGCCCATCTGCCGATGGTGAGTATAACGGGTTGCAATACCCTGCATCATATAATCATGTAATAAGCGTTGGTGGTGTTACCAAAGATGATTCTTACTTCTCAGGAAATGTTCATTTGACGTTCAATGCAGCAGTCGATGTTACTGCTCCCGGGTGGTCTGTTCCCGTCGCGACAATGGATTTTGACGCTAGCGGCAATATAGTTGGCTTTGATTACGGAACGTTGTCAGGAACTTCGCTTTCCGCCCCCATCGTAGGTGGGCTCGCAGCGCTTTTGTTGTCTATTGAACCTTCCATGAGCCCAGAGGTGGTGGAGCAAATTATCAAATCAACTGCTGTAAATATCGATAATAATCCTGGAAATGAAATTTTTGCGGGCAAAGCGGGAACAGGTAGGATTGATGCATTTGAGGCCGTCAATCGCGCTCGTGAATGTTTTGCATGTACCGAAACGCTTTCCCTTCCGTTGGACTTCGGTTGGATTGGGAACGTGTACCCCGACGTGGCATCTGCCTGTAAAATTGAATTGGACTATCCTGTGGACGCTGATCGGAACCTAAATTATTCAGCAACGCGCCAGATTGTTCTAAAGCCGGGATTCAGCACAACGTCTGGAAGTTCTTTGCAGTTAAGTATCAGCACAGAATGCGCTTTCGCGTCGTCAACACTTGCAAGGCATTCTGAAGTTAGTCACGAGACATATCAGGAGATGCTTTTGTCTGGAATAGTGAATATCCCGGAGGATGAGGTTGCTTCCGAAGAACCCTCGCCATATAGCAGTGTTCATCCTAACCCGGCAAGTAAGAATGTAGTATTGCGTTATCAAGTAATCGAGCCAGGTAATACAAGAATTGTCTTAAGGGACTTTTCAGGAAATGTAGTTGACGTTCTTGAGCCAAACCAATACAAGGAACCTGGTATTCATACTCGTCATCATGACATATCAGCGTTACCAAGCGGTATTTATTACTACACCATCACCTCATCCAATACGGTAAACATACTTCGCCTTGTTGTGGTGAAGTGACATAAATATGTAACATTAACCAATATGAAGATAGACCTTCTGTTTGTACTGCTTTTAACCCTGCACGCAGCATCTGCGACTGCGCAAACTAACCATGTTTCCCACATCCAAAACGGAACTCAGAATATAGTTGAATTTCGCGACAAGCAGAACAAACTGTTAAAGACTCTAGACCTGACAACTTCGAGTCCCTATATGAAAGCTACTACTAAATGGGAAAGGACATGGGGATCTTCACGGTTCAAAATATCTGCGAAAGAAGTACCGGAACTTGTTAATGGATTTTTTGATCGAAGCAATTTTCCAAAAGAAAGTACAAGTAAACTAAATCCGGAAGTTATAACGACTGCTTCAGATGTCGTTATAAGCAATCATCATGTTATTATTGCGGATCAACTTATGTTGTATGGTGTCGAAGGAGGATTAATCGGGGTTCGGTCTCAAGTGAAGGTGTATAATCGGGACGGAAATTTAATTGGCAGTTTGCCCGAAAACAATGAAGGTTATTACGAACCGGTAGTAACATCAGATGGGGAATATCTAGCTGCAAACTTCGGTGCGCTCACCGCGCATGTAGACTATACTTTAGTACCGCACGTAGGCTTCAGAGTTTACGATCTGAAAACAAATAAAATAATATTTGAATTGGGGAAAGCTGATTCGTCTTATGATGTGCTTTCTCCCGCTGTTCACAATGACATGATTATTCAGGTTTTGGATCTTAACAATGACCAGTATGAGTATTTCGTGATATTGCCGATGCAGAAGAAGATTTACAGAAAGGTTTTTTCGAGAGAAGAAGTGGGAAATTTTGTTCGTATTGAAAGCGACAAATTTATCCTTCGCGGTAGCGGTAACGTAGAGGTTCCGATTGAATTTGAAAAATCATTTACTAAAGATGTCCTCTAAGGATGAAAATTACATTATTTGTCTTATTGTTTTTTCTTTACGCATCCAGCTTTGCGCAGCTGCAAGTACGCGTTAAGGAATGTACTGATTGCCCGGATTTACCTGGAAACATGTCCGTTCCATCTGGCGGTTATTATGACTATGCTGATGACTTCACGGTCCTCAGCAACTCACATGTAGCTTCCGATTTCGGATCAAGAAGGTCGAATTCGCGGTGGCACATAGGTATCGACATGGCGCGCATTGGAGGAGACCAATCAATGGGAGATGCCATCTTCCCAATAGAAACAGGCACAGTCATCAAGGTGATAGGGGGTGATGGCAATTACAAAGTCATAGTAATTCGCGGTGCTCATCGCTTCGGATACGGACATATTTTTTTTAGTGGGAGCCCTGGTGCAGCGGGAATGCGTTCTGGTAACTTCATCTTGATGAAAATGAAAGCACCGCAACACAGCTACTATTGTATAATTTACGCCCCGCCGGGACAAAACCCGGTGGCATTTGGACCTGTTAATGGATATGTCAATCATCCATTATTAAACAATGGCGCCGATATAACGGTGACGAACCAGATTACCAACATAAATATTCCGGTGGCGCCGATGGGCGACAGCGGCAGCACAGACGTAAACGATTTTTCTGCACACGTACACCTATACAGCTTTCAAAATGATCCAGCTAATAATGATGTTGACTCTGGCTACCCGAGAGGGTATAATGCCACTTTTTTTAGAAATGCTAAAAATGCTTTAGAGTTTATTGATTACGATGCGCCATCATACCTGATCACGTTTCCTTCACGGCAAAACGGTAATCCGCAGATTGCATACCCTGGAACCAACAACTCATTCTTCCAGGTAAGAGCAAGTATGTACAACGCGGGCCAATTTGGGCCGGCGGGAGATGTCAAATATTCTAATGTAACAATGGATGTTGAAAAAGTTGAACTTCTTTTAAAAGGGGAAAATCAACCGGCCCCCGAGTTTAAGTTGATTAAAGGTAGAACCCTAGAGTCAAAGATACAGTATGGTGGAAGGCTTAATACTGACCGCTACCCATCGGTAAATTTTCCTCCTCACAATACGGGAACAATGGCGATAGATATCGGGAAGGGCGTGTCGGGAGGGATAGATCATGGCACCGGATCTATAACAAGAACAGGGATCGATCCATATGCCTATAATACACAGCCCTATGACGATTACTACTTCAGTGATTTTTATCCCAGGATTCATAAAGACGACAACTATTCGGGAGTAAATGCTCGATTTGCATCGATCAGTGATGAGGCGCGATATCCTGATGGTATTTATGACTACTTCGTTCGATTGACCACCGTTACCAATCAATTCCATAACAGTACATTCGAAAAGCTCACTATCGACAATTTCAGACCGTTTATAAAGGAGATTGTAATCCGAAAGGACAACGCAACCGGCGCGATGATATATCGAGGTTATTGGCAATGGAATGGAGCGCAGCTTTCTTTGTTCAAAGAGAATTACAATGACGCCACGCCAACAGACTATGTTTGGATAAAAGTGACAACAAGCGAGCCGATGGGATATACGGGTGTACTGATGCCGGTTGGAATAAACATACCTTCGGTCGATGGTGTTAACGTCTTCAGACAAATGAGCGCTATCGCCGATACAGATAATCGTGAATTCGAAATTACTTATAGCCCTATAGGCTCAAGCGGTGTGAAGAATATTAAACTTATCGGAGTGGATGTGGCCGGAAACGCGCTTGAGAGAATGCAAACTTCGCCTATTACACTTCCTATTCGTACGGCAGCCAATGCGTGGACACCAGCCCCAAATGCCGGTGACGACGAGAATCATTATTTTAATGCAGGCCCTGCCACCTGCGGTGAACCCGGCGGAAGAACTACTACTAGCGGAGGTTGTTTAATTGCTAACTTCAATGCCGATATTCGTCAAACATCACCAGGATCGCCAGTGGTCGTTACAAGTCTCGCTTCAGGTTCTGGCACTATTCAATACCTATGGAATTTTGGCGCAGGAGCATCCCCAGCGACGGCGACTACCGCAGGTCCACATTCAGTCACGTATACCTCGGCAGGTGATAAAACTGTAACACTCACCGTTACTGACAACAGTGGAACAGCAACAGCAACTAAAACAAATTATATCAATGTTGCAAATAGCCACGGTGCGGCGGATTTCACTGCATCGGCAACGTCCGGCCCCGGACCGCTGGTAACAAACTTTAGCGCAATTTATTCGGGAACAGCTACTAGTTGGGCTTGGAACTTTCCTGGAGGAAATCCAGCAACTTCTACATCGCAAAATCCAGTAGTAACTTATTCCAATTCTGGCACGTACAACGTTACCGTGGTTATCAACGGCTCGACCACAGTCACAAAAGCTTCATATATTAATGTTACTGCACCGCCTCCAATGACTGTAAGTATCAATCATTGTGATAATTATAATTTTTCAGGTTGTGACCAGAGCTATGATCAATACCAAGGAATCTATTTCAAAGCGAATGTTACCGGCGGTACACCCTATTATGACTACATGTGGACATTCGGTGACGGAGGAACAAGTCAAAGTATGGAGCCTTTGTATAGTTTTAATAGAGCCGGTACGTATAACGTCTCAGTGGCTGTAACAGATTTGGGCGGAACAGTTACAACTTCAAGTATTAATATAGTAATTGCCACTGTTATTCCGACCATAACCGCGAACTGGACGACAAGCGATAGCCATATTGTTGCAACTGATGGGCCAGTTGTGTTCACTGATGCCTCGACTGCGAACATAGACCTGGAACTGTGTCAGTATTATTGGGATTTCGGTGATGGAGCCTATCCACGGTACGCCTATTCGCGCGGGCCACATACGGTCTGTTACGACGATTTTGTTCCAAATAAAACAGTTTATCTGAGTGTTGAAGATCCCATAAACCGCAAGGGAAGCATCAAGAGGGCGGAGAATCATATTTTTGTAGATGCATCGAATATGGCGCATTGCGGTATTTCCCAGCCGCAGTGGAAAAAAGATCCGGGTGTGCGCTCGGATGGCATTATTGAACACTGCGCTTGGCCTAACGAGACAGTCGGCGTGAAGGATGGAACCTTAGCTAATCTTTTGTGTACCGACGGAACGTGGACTGAGTGTGCTTTTGACCCGGTCGATCCCTGCTTCAAAGACACATGGTTTGCATCGCATGGCGACATCTCATTGCGGAACAATAACAATACGTCTGTCTTTCGATTATGGGCTGCGGGGGACTACGATCATATGGAAGACAAGGTCCACAAGTCTTCCGAAGGTCTGGTATACCAACACACAACCACATTTAAACCAGGTTACAATTACAGGTTTTCTTTTTATGCGGCGAAATCTTCCGAAGAAGCCAGGCCTGTTCAAAATGTCGACCATCTGCGGTTTGCTTTGACAAAGGGGCTACAACCTTATACAGGTTGCGATGATGGAGATAATGCCTATCAACCACCGTCGTACGCCTATTCAATTTTTGAGCTTGGAAGCTTTGACAACGCGATAAGGTCCACGACGATGAAATGTTTTGAGGTGATATTCTATGCTCCGCAGAACTCGAATTTTGATCAAATTTGGATTCGTCCTGAGGTAGAACAAGCTTTTCTTGGCAACTTTGAGTTCAGTCCGCCTAGACACACGTGGGTGTTACTCGATAACTTCTCTTTGAGAACAGAAGGCGTCAGTGATTGCGCTGCGGACATCATGGTTTACAACACTACCCCGATTCAGGAAATATTTCAAGCGGGAGTATCGGTAAAAACGTCGGGAGCAGTTACTGTGGCGAATGGGATTACTTCAACCTTTAGAGCTGGCAATCAGATAATGCTAAAGCCAGGGTTTAGGGCCTCTCAGGGCTCTACTTTCAGTGCCTTGATCGGCGAGTGTACATTAAACGCTGGTAGAGAAGATGCGAATAGTGCAGGAGACGTTGATTCTTATCTCGTTAATAAGCGTGGAATAAACTCGGGAAAAGATTTTATAAAAGAGCCTAAAGGCCCTCCAATTTACTTAGCTGAAGCGAGGATTGAACTATTTCCTAATCCAGCGCGAAAGCAAATTACTTTGTCCTTGACTGGTTTTCCTGACGATAACTACGCATTGAAAGTAATTAATGTTTTAGGCGTTGAAGTCCATACCGAAATTTTTAAAAAGTCGGCTAACTCGCAGTTGGTTATTGACGTCGATAAATTCGGGTCGGGTTTGTATTACATCCAGATCATGTCAAGGAAAGGAATTCATACAAAAGAATTTATCGTACAATAGACAATAATAACGCAACGCGGAAAATGAAATCGGTTTGATTGACGATGAAAGTTTACAATGAAATGACCGATTTCAATGATAGTGAAAGCGAAAACAATTGAAAAACTTAGTCAGCTGAACTTACACTCGAAATGCAGGGCCTCTGGTGAACGCCCACAGAGGTAAATGAGGTCTATATTTCCGCTTTTCAATACCAACAAAAGGGCGATCGTTTGCTGGATGTTAATCCTTACGTGTTATACCGCGTGAGCGGAAAGATCTCGGCAGGCCTCGGTTGGGTTCAACGCTTTTCCATTTTCTCAGAAGGTGTCACGCCACGTGAGGTGATTGGGATGTATGGTCCACGTGCGACAGTAGATGTCGCGATCGGCAAGGGATTCCTTGTACATCTTGAATGGCTCTGTTCTATAAACTGTGTCAGTACAAAAATCAAATACTAGTTTAGTATTTTCAGGCTGTTGAGCAAAACGGACCCAGGCTCTGCTGGGAAGCAACCTGGGAAGGGATAGCTCAACTGACTGGA
>Ga0196965_1000163_pt1 | contig 47548 bp, 41 predicted proteins | sample S1_20metaG_FD_148668 | JGI IMG/M metagenome (GOLD analysis project Ga0196965, IMG submission 148668) | Soil microbial communities from Anza Borrego desert, Southern California, United States - S1_20 | ecosystem: Environmental > Terrestrial > Soil > Desert | place: USA: California | collected...
CAATATCGCGAAGAATCAGACTATTCTTTGTGATTATGCCCACCGGATGTCTGTACTGCGCGAAAACTTTGAGTATGCCACGGGTGATTTCATACTTGCGTTCCAGCGGCTGATAGCAATCTGTATTTCCTGATACGCTGATTGGTGTAGCATCCCACCTTGGGTTTAGTATAAATTTCTCGATCAGCTGAGGCGCATTCTTTTTGACAATAATTTTAGATTCGAAATCCAGCCCTGCACTAAACCCCCAATATTCATGACTATTTCTTGCATAGCAATAGATACATCCATGTTCACAACCCTGGTAAGGATTGGTCGAGTACATCATGTTGAGATCAGGACTGGTTATTTTATTAACAATTGTTTTTGGTGATTCATAGAATACCTGCGTATTGGCTCCGGTGATCAGCGGTTCATCCAGTCCCTCAATATGGTCTGTCACATATTGGTTCTTTAAAAACTTGTTGGCTGTTTTGATCTGAGCGCCCCTTCCTTTAAAATAATCCGCTTCCATGCCCCTTTTCGTAGTTGTCTGTTGATCTAAAAATATTAGCTTGTAACTAATTTAATTAGTAAATCTACAAAACAGGTTTTTCAAGCACAAGAATATTCTATTAATTTCACCACTGCGTTAAAATGATCCTAATGTGATAAGCTCGCTGCAGTACATCGAAACACCGATTCATGAAATTTCAGATCCTATACTCACGGACGCAGGATTACGATTAATCATCAAACGTGAAGACTTAAACCATCCGTTGGTTTCCGGTAACAAATGGTGGAAACTGAAATATAACCTCTCGGAAGCTAAACAAAATAACTTTGAAACGCTGTTAACTTTTGGAGGTGCGTATTCAAATCACATTTACGCTACCGCAGCCGCCGCGCACGAACTTGGCTTTAAAAGCATCGGCATAATAAGGGGAGAAGAAACCCATCCACTTAATCCGACTCTTACATTCGCACGCGAAAAGGGAATGCACTTACATTATGTTTCCCGAAACGATTATCGTGACAAGACCTCACCAGCGTTCATACATGATATGCAAAACCGATTCGGCAAATTTTATATCATCCCGGAAGGTGGAACAAATCATTATGCCATTAAAGGTTGTATTGAGTTTGCGAAAATCATTTCATCTGTTCCGGCCGATTATGTTGTTCTACCGGTAGGCACAGCTGGGACAATTTCTGGCATCATTACCGGATTGCAGGGTGCAAAACAAATCGTCGGCATCCCTGTTTTGAAAAACGGTACCTTTCTTTATGATGAAATAAATCACTGGCTAAAAATATTTTCGTCGGCTTCTTATGGAAACTGGTCACTCCTTACATCTTATCATCACGGCGGTTATGCTAAGACAACGCCCGCGCTATTGCAATTCATTGCGATGATGAAGGACAAGCATGATCTTCCGTTAGACCCTGTATACACGGGCAAATTACTATGGGCTGTCTTCGAAGAGATCAAAAAAGGTAACTTTAAAAGAGGCAGTACCATATTAGCCATTCATACAGGGGGATTACAAGGTGCCTTAAACGTAATTTGAATTTCTCTATAAGAGTTAAACCTCAGAATTAAACAAAAAAAAATTCAATTACATTTCGTGTATGCTTCCAAGTATTCGGTCCGTTCTATGAGCGAATTGAATTTTTTCTCTCTCACGGGAATCACTGAAACCACCGAATAAATCACTGAACCATTCAACTACATTCAGTGTATTCTTCTGTACATTTCGTGGGTTCTGTGAGCTGATTGTTTTTTTCTCTCACAGAAATCACTGAATCCACAGCATAAATCACGGAAAGATTCGTAAGCGTTCCATGCTTTCTTCCGTGTATTCCGTGCTTTCCGTGAACTGATTATTTAAGCATGATATCATCAAACCTTTTCCACTCACGACCATTGTGCTTCAATAGAGCGAAACGGTCAACGAAAAACTCTGCAGTGTAAGTCTTGTTTTCGAACTCCTGCCAGGCTTCTGAAAACATGCTTTTTTTTAAGTCGCGAAAAGCCAGGGTAAGGTGTGGATGGAAAGGCTGATCTTTATAATCAGCGTTGAATAAATTTAATTCGCGCTTGCAAAACCGCAGTAACTTTTTTTGCAGCGCATGTAAGGATTCATTGGGAACGATGTCAACAAAAATGACGCGGGGCGGAAACGAATTAAAGTTGAGTAACTGCAGCTTAAACGGTTGAAGTCCGGCCTTAAATTTTCTCAGTGTTTCCGATAACTCTTGCTCCTTTTCCTCTTTCCAGCGGAACGGCATGTGCAGTGTGATGTGCGGAGGTGAATTTAGTGACGCTTTACTGTTGTAGCGTTCCTTAAAATAATTCTTCAGCTCCAGGGCTTCCTCAAAGACAGGAGATGGAGGTATCACCGCAATAAAATATTGTTTTAATTTCTTTTCCCTCACAAGCGCCATAAGTTATCAGAGCCTAATTTCTATGGGGGAAATTCGAAAAACAAATCGGTTTTATAAAATCTTTGCCTAAAGTTTTAAGCCTGCAAGTTATACCTTTTCAATGCTACAAACCCATTTACGGAGAGCCTCGTGGATGCCCTCTCCCATTGTAAGGATGGCACGTAGTTTATAAATGTTCACTAACGTATTGGAACATCATTGTGTAGAGATGATGCCTTGTTTCGCTTCCCTGAATACCGTGATGTTTGTCCGGATAGAAGAAAGAAGTAAACTGCTTTCCTGCATTGATCAAGGCGTTCTGAAACACAATAGAATTTTGCAGGTGGACATTATCATCCCCCGTGCCATGGACCAGCAGGAGGTCACCCTCAAACTTGTCTGCAAACTGTACAGGCGAATTATCGTCGTAACCGGAGGCGTTGAGTTGGGGAGTTTGTAAATAACGCTCGGTGTATACCGTATCGTAGAATCGCCAGTTCGTTACCGGAGAAACCGCGATACCCATTTTATAAGTCCCTGCGCCCTTTGTAAGGGCTAGTGCGGTAATGTATCCGCCATAACTCCATCCCCATACGCCCAATCGTTTATCATCAACAAAAGGCAAAGTTGAAAGATACTCCGCCGTTTGGATTATATCCTCCAATTCAAGTTTTCCAAGTTGCTTATAGGTAGCCTTTTTAAACGCCACACCGCGCGCACCTGTTCCGCGTGTATCGACAACGGCCACAATGTATCCGTGTTGCGTCAACATTTGATGGAAGTAGTAATGACTTCCGGCCCAACTGTTATTTACGTTTTGTGAACCCGGACCACTATATTGATAAACAAGCACCGGATATTTTTTCCCTGCGATAAAATCGTTTGGCTTCAAAAAATATCCACGCAAGGAGTCTGTTCCTGCTGATTTAAAAGTAAAAAACTCCTTTGCTGCGAAATTGAATCTCTTTGTTTCTGCAAGTAACGAATCGTTTTTTTCCAATATCTTGATCCGTTTATTCGACTTCGTTTCATACAAACTTGCCTGAGGAGGTTGATTGGCATGGCTGTAGTGATCAATGTAAAACTGAAAATCGGTACTCATATTGATCTTATGCACGCCCGAACCTTCGCTTAATTTTTTCTTCTTATTTCCCTTTATCGAAATTGTATAAAGGTGTTTTTCGAGGGGCGACACTTCTGTTGATGTATAGTATAACATATTTGTTTTTGGATTGAGTCCAAGAAATTTCTGCACTTCGAAACTTCCTTTTGTTATCGGGTGTACCAGCGACCCTTCAATGGTGTACAGGTACAAGTGGATAAATCCTGATGCTTCGCTTGGCGTAATGAAATGTTTCCCGTCGTTAAGATAAACCAAGTCCTCCACAAAACGCACATCAATATACGTCTTGCTTTCTTCTGTAAGGATCACTTTCGACTTTCCGGTTGACGCTTCTGTGTGAATCAATTCGAGCTTGTTTTGCAGGCGATTCATTTTTCTCACCGAAAGTACCGCCGGATTGGTTGTCCATGTTATTCGAGGAATGTATACATCTCTTTCGGTTTCGAGATCTGCCCTGACCTTTTGTGCGGTGGCGATATCATAAAACCATATTTCAACGAAGGAGTTTGCTTCGCCTGCTTTTGGATATTTGAAAGTATAGTTTTTCGGATAAAGTTTATTCCGCCACACCTGCATGGTATATTCTTTTACATGAGATTCATCAAAACGATAGTAGGCCAATCTTTTACTGTCGGGCGACCAGAAAAAACCTTTCACAAAACCAAACTCCTCTTCATATACCCAGTCCGTTGTGCCGTTTATAACTGCATTGAATTTTCCATCGTCCGTCACTTTCGTTTCCTTCATATCAGCTAAAGTGACATAGTATAAATTATTTTCGCGGACGAATGCAATCTTTAACCCATCCGGAGATATGGTGGCGTAGGATTGTTTTCCGTTCGCCGACAGTTTTTTCAAACTCCTGGAAGGAATATCATAAACATAATACTCCGCAACGAACGACCGCCTGTAGATATTTCGGGTTTCTGTATTAATTAATATTTTACTTTCATCGGCATTCAATGAATAACTCTCAATCTCCAACGCTGGCGTTAAAGCATTTCCATCCAGCATTGTTTCAACCAATTCACCAGTGGTAATGTTATATTTAACAATTTTATTATCCTTTAAGGTTGAATAGAATTTGCCGTCTTTCATCCAATTGATACCAGACACAGTCTTGGCATGGAATGTTTCCTCCGTGGTGAAATCAGCAACGGAAATTTTTTGTTGTCCTATCGCAGTCAGGTTAATGACCAGGCATAAAAATAAAATGCTACGCTTCATGGTAAAAATCAAAGTATCAATTGTATAATTACAAGAATCCCATTACAAATTCCAGCGTTTCATTCCAACTGGTATAATTACTATAGCATCAGTACATTCCTTATTCAAGCGGTACGGGATGGAAAAGAAGTCTCGCATCACATATATTTATACATTAATGGGAATTTGTGATCATGAACAAAGAAAAATATGATGTTGTCATCATCGGTGCTGGTCCGATCGGTCTGGCTTGCGGCATTGAAGCTAAAAAAGCCGGACTTCAATATGCAATTATTGATAAGGGATGTTTGGTAAATAGCCTTTATAACTACCCGTTAAACATGATGTTCTTTTCAACATCAGAAAGACTTGAAATCGGAGGTGTTCCTTTTATCTCGCATAGCCCAAAACCGAATCGCTTTGAGGCCCTGGAATATTATCGTAGAGTAAGCATGTCGTGGGCACTGAACGTTAAGCTCTATGAAGAGGTTACAGCCACCAGCTACGATGGTGAGCAGCATACCACCATCACAACGAAAGGTCATTATACTTCACGTGCTGTTATCCTGGCGCTGGGTTTTTACGATTTACCGTATCTTCTGAATATCCCTGGTGAAGAGCTGCCAAAGGTGTTGCACTACTACAAGGAACCACATCCATTTTTTGCTCAACGTGTTCTGGTGATCGGCGCGGCTAATTCAGCAGTAGATGTAGCGTTGGAAACATGGCGTAAGGGTGCAGAAGTGACCATGGTGATCCGCGAAGGCGAAATCCGCGACAGTGTTAAATACTGGGTTCGTCCGGATATTGAAAACCGGATAAAAGAGGGATCTATCAAAGCGTATTTTCATTCAACTGTTACCAGGATTACAGAAAACACTGTTGAAATCAAAACACCAGAAAAGTCAATTGTTGTTGATAATGATTTTGTGTTGGCGATGACAGGGTATCAACCTCCGTTTAAATTTTTAGCTGCTGCCGGTGTTCAGTTTCATGAAGACACCTTCCGTACCCCTGTTTATAATGAAGAAACTATGGAGACTAATGTACCGAGCCTCTATCTCGCTGGTGTTGTATGTGGCGGGTTGAAAACCAACAAGTGGTTCATTGAGAACTCCAGGATACATGCTGAACTAATCATTCGCAAGATGATCGAAAAGCAAGTAAATTAAAAGAGACAGCTGATGCCGTCTCTTTTATGAGGAGAACAAAGATTTTTATCTATTGTCCAAAATAAACACGCAAGCCAAGCGTAGGGGACAAAGAATCTAACCCAATTGTTATTGTTGTTTGTTTAAAATCATCCATTTCTGTATCAGGTGTTAAGGAAGTGTAGGCAATCCCACGAAATAGAAATTCTGCGGACCAGCGTTCATTAAAGAAATAAGCAAACCCCGGAGAAATGGCAACGTCCAAACCATTAAATTTTGTTTTGTCTGAATCCCCGTCAAAAGTTTCCTTTTGGTCACCAAAAATATAACTTATCGATCCTTGGGCAAAAAAGGCGAAGTTCTCATTAGATGACGCTTTATACAATCGAACAAAAGGTCCAATACCTATTGCTGAGGATGTAACTTCATACGGCCCAAAGTCGAAATCGTCTTCCCTAGCTTTTTCATTTACAATACTTAGGTTTAATCCTACTGCTATTCCATCGGTAACAAAATAGCCAAGGCTTGGGCCAAAGGAGAATGACAATTCATCCCCAATTTCTTCGCCATCAAATTCCATTTTAGTTGATTCATGGCTTATTCCGCCGCCCAATAAAAATGCACCTTGCGAGATCTGCGCATGAACCTTACCAAATACACAACAAGCGATTACACTAACGATTAGTAATTTTTTCATAAAATTTAGGTTTATCCTTAAAGATAATGCTGTCTGTTTGAATAAATGATACCGTGCAACGAATTCTTTACTTAATCCTTACTGAAACCGTTTTAATATTCTGTTGACCGATTGTACATAAGCCCCGCCAAAAAGATTGACATGTACTAGCAAGGGGTAAAGATTATATATATCACAACGTCCAGCGAAGCCTGGTTCGAGTGGAAATGCATTATTGTAACAACTATAAAATACATCTGTAAATCCGTTGAACAGCTTTGTCATGGCAAGATCCATTTCACGATGTCCATAATAAACTGCAGGATCAATAAGGCATGGTTCACCAGCCTCGTCAGTAATTACATTACCGCTCCAAAGGTCGCCATGAATCAAAGCAGGATTCTCCTTAGGGAGAAGATCGGCAGGCGTTTATACAAATTAAGAAATTGATTTCTTAACTGTGGATCTACAAGCCCGTCCTCCTCCGCAATCGTCAATTGAATTTCAAGTCGTTCGTGAATGAAGAAGTCAATCCAATCGGGTTTGAATCCATTATACTGAGGTAAGGACCCAATGAAGTTGCTGTGATCTAATCCGAAATTGTTGGCGGTGAATCGATGAAGGCTGGCTAATTTTTCACCCAAATTTATTGAATACGAATCCGACGGTTTCGCTGAGGCGAAATATTCAAGCAGTAAAAATTGATGTTCGTTCGTTTCACCAGCCGAAACAACCTTCGGAATTCGCAAAGTGTCTGTTGTTGATAACAGTTGTAATCCTTTTGTTTCCGCCTTAAACATGTTGGGAAACTTTTTTAGATCATTCCATTTTAAAAAATAACCACCTTCAGATGTTTCGAGTTTTCCACCATGGTTAACACAACCTCCTCCGAAAAAAGAAAAATTCAACAACTTCAACGTCTTACCTGTCGTTTCTGTTAATGTCTGAATAAGATTAAGACGAATGGCTTCCGGAATATCGTGGATCATTTCCTCCTTTTGAAAATAGATTTGATTACCAAACCCACAGCATAATTTCTGGCAGGGGCAATATTGTAGTATCTCCTTCCAAATGCATTCAAATCGTTGCCCAGGCTATATGTCTCGTCAGTTACATTATCCACCCCGGCAAACAGATCAAGCTGTAAGTGCTCTTGAATTATAGTGCGGTATCCCGCACGGATATTGACCAGCACATAGGCCGGTGCATAAGCATCATTCGCATCATTTAAAGGGATATGATCCACATAATTCCCGGTTATGTTCATATAAACTCCAGCCTTCGCATTTAAATCAATTCCCAGTAGCGCTACCGTTGGTGGAACACCGGTTAATTTATTCCCAGAATAATTCTCATCATCATTCACATAATCGCTGAAGCGGTAATGGTTATAGGTTTGGCTTGTCCATATCTTCAAGGCGCTGAAGAATCCAGACTTCTGTAAAGGTACGTTCCATTGAAGCGTTGCTTCCAGTCCGCGTTGTTTTGTTTCTCCGGCGTTAATAAAGTAATCTGCATCATCAGCGGTGCGTTGCAAAACAATGGTTTCGTTAAGCTGGAATTGATAAGCTGTGATGTCGTATTCCAGTTGCTGACCAATCGTGCCTCGAATACCTAAGTCGTAGCTCAGTCCCTGTTCCGGCTTCAACCGGTTGTTATATGCATTGGTTGAAGGACGTACTTCAGCAAGTGACGGAGGTGAAAACCCGCTGCTTACGCTTGCAAAAACAGCCAACTCCGGTGTCAGGTTTTTTAATACAGCTACCCGTGGGGAAAATACGGGTTTAAAATTCCGTTGATGTGTATCGTCTGTCGGTTCGGTTCGTTTGAAATTGTAACGCAAGAAATTCTGACTTGCACCCAACGTTACAAAGAGGTCGTTATTCAAGTTAAATTCAATCTGTGCAAAAAGTAATCCCTGTACGGAACGTAGGTCATCCGCAATTTGCAAGGCACCACGACTTCCAAGATTGTTCTCATGAATATCTATTGGGGAATTGAACCGTTGGTATTCACCACCAAATGATAATTTACTCTGCCAACTTGAAATCCGAAAACCATACTGCGTCTCTGATCTCAGGCCAATATTCTTCTCATCGCGTTTCTCGAAATTTCGTATAGCAAAATTTTCGAAATCAGTATCTGAATAAAACAAACCTGTGTAGGTTGACCATTGATCATTCCATTCATAATCATGACTAAGTCCAGCGTAAAATGTATTGTTAGTTACCGACGCGTTTTGTTCTACCGCTCCCGGAGATAAACCCGCAGCAGGCCGTGCTTGTTTTGGATTTTTCTTAAATTCTTCAAGCGTAAGCGCCCCTGGGGTTTCATAAAACAAATCACTAAAAAGTACCGTGGCAGAAAAAATTTGTTTTGCATCGGGTATAAACCTCACATCGGCTTGTAGAACATCACGTTTCATTTCCGATTGCGCGCGGTAGCCATCTGCCTGTTGATGTGCATATCGCACAGAGCCGGTCCACTTTTTGGTATGCAAGTCTGCATTAAGCTGATAACGTTGTAAACCATAACTCCCGAATACTGAAGAAAAAGCAACAGCAGAAGTTTTAGGCTCGGGGCTTGTTAACAAGAGAACACCACCGGTGCCGGCCCCATATAGGCTTGCGCCTGGACCTTTGATAATTTCCATTTTAGCCAACGAAGAAAAATCGATGAGGTTAATGTAGGTATTTCCGCCGCCGTCTGTAAACGGTAATCGATTCCAGTAGACTTTTACATTTCTTACGCCAAAGGGAGACCGAATGAGACTGCCCCGAATTGAAAAGCGATAACTTCCAGGCGACCGTTCCTCCATGCGCACACCTGAAATTGTATTTGCAACCGGTAATAAATTGGTGTTATTGAACCGTTCCAGATCTTGTTGCCTCAATACACCAATTGATGCCGGGACTTGGTTGACTGGTCTTTTATAAAGAAAAGACTGGACCGTTAGTTCATCCAGTACCCGGGTGGTGTCCTGGCCAGCAGCCGCGCTCACGATAAAAGTGATTGTAATTAAAGGCAATAAACGTTTCATAAAAGAAAGGGAAGGTCCAAACCTATGAATAAAATGAAAAGCCATAACACAAATTCAGTATTTAAACGCCTTTCGCGATAGTTTTAACGTTCGTGATAACAAGTAATCCATTTAAATTTCGCATCTTGACCGCTTGAACTTAACCATGGATTCCGTGGTTATACATTCGAAGGCTAAAAGTTAGCGTTCACGTAACTATAAAACTCTAAATATTATGGGGAGACCTCCTGTATTACCTAAGAAGAAGAAAGACGGATTTTGGCTTGAAGTACGCAATAAAGGCGCAAAGTCAGGCATGATTTTGATCCGCGACAGCCACGAAGCTATGATGCAAGCGGTTAAACAATATCAAAATACCAAAGACGTAATCATTCTGGGTGAACACCGTAACGGTAAAAAGGTAGAAGAAGCAAAAGTTAAAAAGGAAAAGGTTTAATTCAGCTGTATTCTTGACCACAGACATCAAACCGCCCCCTGTTGGCGGTTTTTTTAATGTCTACGAAAATGGTTTTAGAACATCTTCCAATGGCCTGGCGTCAGGAAAAAACTCTAGAATCCTGAGCATTACACGATCTACCAGCGTATCCGGACAGCTTGCTCCGCTCGTTAGCACAATTTTAACCGGACTTTTCGCGGGAATGAAGTCGTTGGTCATTCTTTTTTCTTTCTTATGATAATCAAAATGATGCAATTCACGGGAAGACTTAATTTCCTTTTCGGAGTTTATAAAATAAGTGGGAAACTTTCGTTCACAAAGCTCCACAATGTGTGACGTGTTGGAACTGTTGTATCCGCCAACTACCACGGCCATATCCGCATCGGTTTCCAATAGTTGATACGTTGCGTCCTGGTTATCATTCGTTGCATAGCACAATGTATCGCGCGTATCGGCAAAATGATTTTTAAGATTTTCATTACCATACTTTTCCGACATTACTTTGCGGAAATAGTCTGCAATTGCCTGCGTTTCGGCCGCGAGCATCGTAGTCTGATTAACCACACCAACACGTTGAAGATCCCGTTCAGGGTCGAAGCCTTCCGAAAATTTTCCGGCAAACAGTGTATAGAAATTTTCCACCGGAGCTTTTCCCAACACAATATCACCCAACGCCTGAGCGTCTACCAAATCGCGGACAATTACCGAAGGAGCACTCTTAGCACTGTGTGAAAATGTAGCACGCGTTTCCTCGTGTTTTGGCTTACCATGAATGATTATTGTAAAATTTTCCCGTCCAAGCTTTTCCGAACGATTCCAAACTTTTTCTACGAAAGGACAAGTCGTATTGTATTTATGAACCGCTATGCCGCGATCAAGCAATAGGTGTTCAATTTCAAGCGTTGTCCCAAAGGCGGGTATTACCACAGCATCTTCGGGTGTTAATGCTTCCCACGGAATCAACTGGCGTCCATCCGTATCCATAATAAACCGCATGCCGCGGCTTAAAAGGTCGTCGTTTACCTCCTGGTTATGGATCATTTGGCTAAGTAGAAAAACCCTTCGGCCTTCATTCTCCTCAAGTGCTTTGTAGCTTATTTCAATGGCATTTTCTACACCGTAACAAAAGCCGAAATGCCTTGCGATGTAAAATTGAACGGGTCCAAAATCCAGGACTGCAGGTGAAAAATCCTGCTTGCGTAGGTCACTCGCTCTGCGCGATTCTTTAACACGACCGGTAATGGAAGACCGGTAATAGGAAGGTATATCGAATTTTTTAATAACAGTATTCTTTTACACTACCAAAGGTAGTGGTAAATTATAGGTTAGGACAGAAACGTGAACCGCATTTTTTAAATACGTATCAATGTCGTTTAGTTAAGCTTGTTTTATGGCCTCACAACCTAACCTCGCCCGAGAAGGTTTATGAGAAAGCTCAACTAAACGGCGTCGATACATAGTTAACGTTTCTTGTAATCACCTGGCTTTCGCCTTAAGCCGCTTTGGAGAGCTTGTCTTCCTTGATCTTGTGTACCCTGATTTCCTTCTTTTCAAGATCAAACCACTTTACCTCTACAAAATTGTTTTTGATGTACTTCAAAACCTCCATCACTTTTCCATCGATTTTGCTGCGAACACGTTCGCCTTTTCTAAACAGTCTCCTCATAGAACATTTTTGGTTTTACATTCTGAATGCGTAATTGAATTCTCTCGGAAAATCTTCATAAATACCTGAGAGAATAATCAATTCGCCTGTTTTTTTACTTTTTAATATATTGTTAACTTCTTTAACACTCTTAACCGGAATGTCGTTGATCCTGGTGAGAATGAATCCTTCACGCATATCTGTATACCGCGCTACTTTTCCATTTCCAAGTTCTGTCACCCGGACACCATGATCAATATCGAGCTTTTTCAGCACATTTTTATCTACTTCTTCAATTTGAAAGCCAAGCGCTGCGTATTCGCTCTTTTCCTCGGCTTTGATGATCCCTTCGGTGCCGTCGCGACCTTTTAATACAATAGGGATTTCGATTTCTTTGCCCTTGCGGTTTACAACTACATTAATTTTATCACCCGGTCTGTGCAAACCAACATATGCCGTAAGATCCGTATTCGAATGAATCGGCGTATCATCAACTTTCACCACAACATCACCTTCCTTCATGCCGGCAACTTTCGCCGAACTGTTCTCTGCAAATCCTGCGATGTAAGCACCATCCGTAACAGGCAAGTCAAGTTCCTTTGCTACCTGATTATTTACTGTTTGAATGCTAACTCCTAACCAACCCCGTTGAACCACACCATACTTGATCAGGTCTTCAACAATTTTACTTACAATATTAGATGGAACGGCAAAACCATAACCTGAATAAGAACCTGTAGGACTGGCAATGGCGGTATTAATGCCAAGTAAACCACCATTTAATTCGACAAGCGCACCACCACTATTCCCAGGGTTGATAGCCGCATCAGTTTGTATAAACGATTCAATCGCTGTACTGCCTCCTTCTGTGTTTCGACCAAGGATGTTGATGTTTCTTCCTTTCGCACTAATGATACCTGCAGTTACTGTCGAGTTAAGATTAAACGGATTTCCTACAGCGAGTACCCATTCTCCAATTCTTGCTTTGTCAGAGTCGACAAATGAAAGATATGGTAAACCTTTCTCCATAATTTTAATCAAGGCGATATCGGTATCCGGATCCGTTCCGATTACCTCGGCAGTATAGCTACGGTTGTCATACAACGTTACGTCTACCATGTCGGCACCCTGAACCACGTGGTTGTTGGTAACAATATACCCATTCTCATTGATAATAACGCCGGATCCTGAACTCTGGCTGGGACCTTGCGGCATTTGCTGGCCAAAAAAATCGCGGAATATATCCATCTGCGTTGGCTCGGTTTGTCTTCGTGCTTCTTGTGTAGAACGGATGTGAACCACCGCGGGCATTACCTTCTCGGCCGCTGTTGTAAAATCAAGCGGAACGACCTTGCCATTTTCATCTACCTTATAGGCGACTTTAGAAGCGGGCACGCCCGTTAAATATTCTAATTTCACTCCCGGTTCTTCATTATTAAACCATTCAAAAGCCGTTATGGTGCCGGCACTCCCCAGCACTGCTGCCAAAAATAGAGATGCAAATCTTTTCATAATTCTGTCTTTTAGTAAACGTTAAAAAGCAAATATCAGGCAGATTTTCTTTGATGGAAAAATTGTCATTGCGATACAATCTTCTCTTAAAATGAACTGCCAATTTTACTATGTAACGTAAATACGAAAAGTTTCGGATTTAAGTTCTGAATTATTTTTGAAATCTGTCTTTAAATTTTCTGTCGGTAAAAGTTTTTTCCATCCAAATTGGATTAAATTATTTAATGTAACCCGTCTCACGAATTCTTTTTGCTACAGATGTAAGGAGTATTATAAATAGCAACACGCTACAAACTCCAACTCGCTTACGCCATTATATCGCCCGATTAATTTACTTTTGCGCCAACATGGTGATACAGGGGAAAATCATACTAAAAAAAGAAAAGGAACATTCTGTAGCCAGGTTCCATCCTTGGATTTTTTCAGGAGCAATCCATAAAATGGAAGGTGATGTCGTCGATGGTGTCTGGGTAGAGATCGCCAATATAAAAAGTAAGACGCTTGGTTATGGGCATTATCAAAACGGCAGTATTGCCGTTCGCATTCTGAGCTTTGAATCCGCAGTACCCGACGCCGGGTTTTGGGCTGATCGCTTTAAACACGCGTTGCATTTACGGTTAAGTGCTGGCCTGCCGTCACGCGACATTAACGCCTTCAGACTAATCCATGCCGAAGGCGATGGCCTTCCGGGATTAATCGTTGATTTCTATCACGGTGTTTGTGTTGTTCAGGCGCATTCCGTGGGCATGCACGCCGATCGGGATGGCATCAGTAGCGGATTAAAGGAGGCGCTGGGTGATGCATGTACGGCGATCTATTACAAAAGTCAGGCTACGCTGCCCGGCAACCTGCGCGAAGTACCGCAAAACGGTTACCTCAACGGTATGGCTATTGTTCCACATACCATAATAGAAAATGGAAATCGATTTCTGATCGATTGGGAGCAAGGACAAAAAACCGGATTCTTTTTAGATCAACGTGAGAATAGAAGTTTATTGGGAAGGTTCTGCAACGGAAAGCGTGTATTGAACACGTTTTGTTACACCGGTGGCTTCTCCGTCTATGCCTTACAAGCTGATGCTGCACTTGTTCATTCGGTAGACGCTTCTGAAAAAGCCATTGATCTCACGCGGAAAAACCTGGAGCTGAATGGTTTTCATCCTGATATTCATTCATGCTACGCCATGGATACGTTTGATTTTCTCAAAGACAAGCAGAACCAGTACGATGTGATAATTCTTGATCCTCCCGCCTTTGCCAAACACCGGAATGCAAGACATCAGGCGGTAAGGGGATACCAGCGACTTAACGCCGAAGCAATGAAAGTAATTCGGAAGGGCGGTATCATTTTCACTTTTTCATGCTCTCAGGTAGTAGACCGCCAGCTGTTTTATGATACCATAGTGTCTGCTGCGATCCAGGCGGGCAGGCAAATTAAAGTTTTGCACCACTTATCACAACCAGCAGATCATCCGGTTTCGATTTTCCATCCCGAAGGCGAATACTTAAAAGGTCTGGTATTATTCGTTGAATAGTATTTGGTGCTGAGACTCGGAATGAAGACCTAATCGTGCCACTCCGAAGTGGTACGGTGACTTATCAGTTGCCATCTTTCACCCTTCAATCTGAATACGCGAACGTAACGCAATCCATAACTGTCGATCTTCTCTTTATCGCCTCGGGTTACCATGAGTTTTCCGGTTACGATAGCGATATCATCATGCAATTCCACTGCTGTTGAATCATGTTTACGTGACACAAAATTTGTTTGTGGTCTTTTTACCGCCTCAATCCAGGTTGTTTTTGAATCGACGGTTCCTGTGCCGTGTGTAAAAACGAAGTCCATAGCATAATGTTTTTCCAACATAGCTATATTTTTTTTCACGACGGCATTGTCAATGTCCTGGTTGACCTGCAGAACAGGATGTGGTGTGCCATTGGGTTGCTGTGATGATGCCGATGTAAAAAATAACACCCCGATGAGAAGCCCGATTATTTTTGTTGTCATTAAGTAAAAATATTGCATTTTACAGTCGCGTCAAATTCAAAGACTATTGTACACTCCTGTCGCTAACCCGACGCTTGTCATATCTTAAATTGAATTATATTTGTCATAATCTATTTATATGAGTCTGATCCAAGCGTGTTCCAATATTGTTAATCAACTCATGCAGGTAGTTCACCAATTGGACCCTGCTACCTACGCCTCACCGTCTCCTGCATTAAGCTATTCCAGTATCGGACAGCACATCAGGCACACTGTGGAGTTTTTCGTTTGCTTTGAAGAGGGGTATCATACAGGGATCGTCAATTATGATAAACGTGCACATGATAAGACCATAGAATCGGATAAAACAAAAGCGCTTAACAGCCTGGAAGGCATCGGCTTCTTTATTGGTCGTCTTAACCTTGAAAAAACGTTGCACCTGGAAGTGAACTACAATCATGAACGTGACGAAACGGAAACATTAGCCACAACAACGAAACGCGAATTGGTCTATAATATTGAACATGCTGTACATCATATGGCACTCATTAAAATTGGCATCCGGGAATTAGCGCCTGAAATAGTTCTTCCTGCAGATTTTGGCATCGCCGCCAGCACAATTCGCTATAAAGAAAACTCCACGGTAAGTTCACGTTGAAGTTTAATTCTGCGAATGCTTTTTCCTGAATCAATTTTCCGCAGCAATTTTTTTATCAAACTTCGAAGCTGGGAATACTGGCCATTCGGCATCCTTCAGTTTCCTGTGTTTTTTTATTTTGCCTGGCTAAGTTTTCGGGCCCGTTCTATTACGTTTTTTTCAGCCGCGAACCCCGGCATTACAATGGGTGGCCTCTTCGGCGAGTCGAAATATGATATTCTTCGCAAAATCCCACCTTCATGGGTGCCTAAAACAATACTCATCGAGGGCGGCTCTTCCACAACAACCATTCTGAAAATAATTGACGAAGCCGGCTTTCAGTTTCCCGTAATTTTTAAACCCGAGTTGGGCGAACGCGGCTTTTTTGTGAGACGGATCCATAACGAACGGGATGTAACTGCCTATGTTAAACAAATGAAATATAACTTCCTTGTTCAGGAATTAGTTGATTTTCCCTGTGAGTTCAGTGTATTTTACGCCCGATATCCCTCTCGTGATAAAGGCATTATTACTTCAGTAGTAATGAAGGAAATGTTAACCGTTACTGGTGATGGAAAAAGCACCCTGCAACAATTGATCTTACAAAAAGACCGCGCCAAGCTTCAGTGGAATTCACTTCAGAAAACGTTTCACGACAGACTTTCACATGTTATTCCAGCCGGTGAAGAAATCGTGTTAGTACAAATCGGAAATCATTGTTTAGGAACTAAATTTATCAACCGACATGATCTGATCAATGATGTGTTGCACCAAACGTTTGATCACATCAGCAAGCAAATTCCAGGGTTCTATTTTGGCCGGTATGACCTCCGTTGTAAAAGTATTCAGGACTTGTATACCGGTAATATAAAGATCATGGAATTAAATGGTTGTGGTGCCGAGCCTGCCCATATCTATCACCCCGGATTTTCATTTACTGAAGCGATTGGTATATTATTAGGACACTGGAGAACGATTTATGAGATTGCGCGCGAGAACAATGACCGCGGAATAACTTACATTTCTTATCGCGAAGCGATGTTTCACTACAGGAATTTCAAACAACGGGTTACCACCTGACGCTGATGACTGGTCTAACCAATTTTTTATTGGCCTTTGGATTTAGCTTTATCGGATCTATTCCTCCGGGTGTCATTAATTTAACTGCAATTCAACTTGGTTTAGAAAGCCGCTTGAAGACAGCGATTCGATTTTCAATTGCAGCATCGTTGGTCGAATACCCTTATGCGTGGATTGCTGTAAAATTTGAAAGCGTGATTATGTCAACACCTTTTATTCTTCAAAACATACACCTTACCGGTGCTATTATCATGATCGTGATTGGCATCGTTAATCTTTGGCCTGCTTCCAAAGCACCTTCGATAAACAAAGAAAAATCTAATCAAAGTGGTTATCGCAGAGGCCTTGTATTAGGTGTCTTAAACCCGTTGGCCATTCCTTATTGGATCGGTATTACAGCATACCTCAAAAGCCAGGGTTGGATTGACACTTCATCTATCCTTCCGTTACACCTGTATTTACTTGGTGTCGTCGGAGGTGCGCTTCTACTCTTGATTGTATTCGCTTATCTCGGAAAAAAAATAATTTCTGCTTTTACACTTCATCCCTTTATCCAGCGAATTCCGGGTATCACACTGATCACGCTCGGCGCGTATGCTTTGGTGCAGTATTTTGTTTATTTTGATTAAGGTCTTACAGCTAACACGTATTCCATGCGTTGTATCGTTTCATGCCTGGCGACTTTTAATCCAGCAACTGAAAGTTCATCCAAAATTTGCTTCGCCGACAAACGTAATTTAGGATAGGCACTCATGCGCTGTGTCCACCCGTTGTCTGTTCTTTCATTTAATAAATCGTGTACCAGAACATGCCTGTCGAAATATTCGAGGAAACATGTAAGAATTCTGTTGTCGTCGCTGCGCACGGGGATAAACCGATCGAGACCTTTGAGTTCCATGGTAAGGTCGCGGAATGATAGCATGCATTTTCCTCCGGAACATAACTTCGCCGTTACTTTGGTGATAACATGCTTTACAGTATTGACAGTGTCAAAATGTGTTAGGGTGTCTCCCATACAAACAATCAATTCTGCAGTTGGTGTTGGTGCGTTTAAAAATTCAAGAATGTCTAGTGTTTTGCATTCAATTGAAGGATGATTATGCTTTTGCAATTCCGCTAACAGCGAATCGTTAAAGTCAACAGCCATTACGCGATATCCCGCCTTTGCTAAAGCCATTGATTGTATGCCTGTTCCCGCTCCAAGGTCAAATGCGATGCGGGAAGAGAATGGACAAATGCCAAAGCTTTCAAAAATACTATGTTGTTCCTCTACTTTCATTTCGAAGTCACCTGTCATCCAGGTGTAAAACGAAGCAAGGTGATTTTCATAATGTTGTTTGACCGAATTATACATAGTTAATCAATTAACTAAACAAGATAGAATGCAATATGAACAGATGTTTACACCATAAATCCAGCTGAAAAAATATCATCATAAAGATGTGTTCGGTTTCTGCTTAATGAGTGATCGTTATTCCGTATTAAAATGGCCTAAAACATACACGTTCCCTTCTCTCTGGTACGGAATTCGTACCTTTTCGATTCAAAAAATAGTTTTATATGAAGAAGCTCATGTTCTTGTTGTTTAGTTTCGCTCTTACAGCATCTGCGCAAGCTCAGGTAGGAAAAATCTTTCCAGACATGGAGGCAGAAACTGTGGAAGACAAAAAAGTTAAACTTCCCTTAGATGTGAAAGGAAAATACACCTTAATTGGCCTTGCATATTCTAAGAAATCAGAAGATGAATTAAATTCCTGGTTTCAACCCGTATTCGAAAAGTTCATACAAAAAACAGGCGGGTTGCTGGCCGGTTTTTCTTACGACGTAAATGTATATTTCGTACCAATGTTTACCGGTGTTAATGCCGCAGCAACCGGAACAGCAAAGCGCAAAGCCTTAAAAAATATTGATCCGCAGTTGTTACCTTATGTATTGTTTTACAAGGGAGAACTGAAATCGTATAAAGAAGCACTGGCATTCGAGAAAAAAGACATTCCCTATTTTTATGTACTTGACGAGAATGGAAAAATCATTTTTGCGACTTCCGGAAAGTATACAACGCAGAAAATGGATCAGGTTGAAGAAGTAATTGAGTAACGCTATATCTGATATCGTGTGGCCAAGCTTTTAAAAACTCTGTCCTCCGGAGAGAGCAAGGGTGAGGTTTATACTCGACAATGAATTCGTTGTTTAATTGAAACTAAACCGCTCGGCGAATTGACGATTTAAGTTTATCTTGGATCGTCAATTTTTTTTATGGATGTTTTAACTTTATTCGCCCTGGCGCTGGCACCCGGAACCGCCATTATCATCTACATCTATCTTAAAGACCAGCACGAGCGTGAGCCACTTCACTTGCTTTTAGTGAGCTTCTTTTATGGTGTGATCAGCACGTTCTTAACGTTGTCGATTAGTTTTCCTTTAAATGCATTCCTGCTTACAAAAGAAGATGATGTCGTGAGTCAATTTATCAATGCGTTTTTTAAGGTTGCATTAGTTGAAGAGTTCAGCAAATTTGTTTTTGTACGGTTCATCCTCTTCAGAAATAAAAACTTTAATGAGCCTTTTGATGGTATTGTTTACGCCGTGATGGTAAGCATGGGTTTTGCAACGCTGGAAAATATATTTTATGTGTATCAATATGGATTTATAACGGGAATCCTACGAATGTTTACCGCCGTACCTGCACATGCAACATTTGGAATACTCATGGGCTTTTACCTTGGCCTCTCCAAGTTTTCGCATAACCGATCACTCTATTTGAGCCTGATTGCGCTCGTTGTTCCTACTGTATTCCACGGCCTATATGACTATTTCTGGTTTATTGCAGAAATTAAAAATGTATATACCGGTATATGGGTATTTGCTTTGATTTCGCTTGTTGTTGCCTTTATCCTATCGCGTAAAGCCATAAGAATCCATCAACAGGCGTCTCCGTTCATTAACAACACGCCTGAAGTCTAATGAAATCAATGCATTCGAATTATACTGTCGATATCCGTTAGCAAATTAATATTGGAAAGTTCTTTCGCCGTTTTGTTTTGCGTTGCAATCTGAAATCGCAAGGCGCGTAATCCTGAAGCGCCGGGTAATTCCTCAAGCTCCAGGGTTTCTATAGAACCCGTTACCAGGTTACGTACGGTGAGGTACTCGAAATAACGCCTGAACTCATCTTCTGTTTTCGTATGGTTGTAAACAATCGCGATTTTTCCCGGTTGAGTTAAGCGTTCACTGCTATTCTTGATGTACGCTTTGTCAATTCGTTTTTTGATTATTTCATAACGGATATCATAGGCGCCATCTACATCGAATTGTTTTTCGTCCGGCCGGAAACGGATTGAGATCGGTTGATCATGAACCAGCACTAATTGGGTAATGTCCAGTTTGGTTTTCAATGAAGGTTTTAACGCTTCGATTTTACGGTGGATTTCACACATGGTGAGAAGTTGCCATAGGTGAAAATTTCTAAGGTAAAATGGATCAAATTTTTTATCCTCCACCAGGCTACTGCCCAGGTAGAGTGTATATTCGATTCCATCAGTTTTATACTTTTCAAAGTAATGTGGAAACATTTGCTGGGCCTCGTGCTCTGCTTCATCGAGGTACTGACTGATCACAGTATTGATCTTCGAGAGGCTTTCTTCAAATGCTTTTCTACGTTTGTACACAATTCCGGTTTCCGCATCGAGTGCTTCACGGTATGAGGTTATCGCTGATGCAAATTCAGGATAATGCGTAAAATGCTCAATCAACGGATTGATTTCGCTTTTTAGAAACTCGAGCACATCACTTTCGTCTCCGGAAGCGAGGCCGCGTGTGATACTTTGCCGTTGACGCTCTGTTTTGAAAATTACCTCTTCCAGTAACGGAAGTTTTTTAACGGCGTTTATCTTTTCCAGCAGATTGCGGGCCAGGGTTAAATTCTGTTCGAGGTCTTTTTGAATGGCTGCATTTCGTTCCAATGAAGAGTTTCTGATATCCGCCATTCCAAAAAGCGGATATACATCTTTAAATACGATTTCCTCCATAAGAGACTTTTCACCCTTCCGTCTTTTATTCATCAGGTTAACCCCTGCCTTAAAAAAACGCCATTGGACGGTAGGATGTATGGCCGTACATTCTTCCTGGATAATGGCCCTCACCTCTGTTGACATTTCTTCCTTAACACGTTTTACCGCTGCCGTGAACATCGGAAGAACGGCTTCCACCTTATGCGCACTTACCGGGTTCAGTTTTCCCACAGAAGGTGTAGCAAGTTCCAGCATGCCAATAGTTTCGCCTTCATCGATAAGCGGAGCCAACAGAATATTATTAATGCCATTGGCCAGCAGAGCGTCTTCTACTTTTGACCGGAAAGGGTAGGCATTCAAATCCTCTACTGTAATGTGGCGTTTCTCCATCCAGCTCCTTTCGTATAACGATCCCTCATAATTTCCGCAAGGATCTGTAGCTGTGCAGGTATCGGCTAGACTTTTCCAACAATTTTCATTGGCATTATTCAAAATAAGGTTGTTGTCGGGATCTGAATAAGCGATACCTAACCGAATGTCAGGAATGTTAAACAACGACCTGAGTTTATGCTGAATGATACCAAAACTTTCTTTTCCTACAACTGCATTTTTACCCAGCAGATCATATTTGATAGAAGACAGCATTTCCTGTTCGGTAACATCAACTAATCGCATCACAATAAAACCATGAAATTCAAAATTTTCCGGTTTGATGTATTGCAGCCATAAATCAACGTCGTAGGTCTTTTCCATCAAAAATTTAATGACCTGCTTATCAATCGGCTTGGGCTCCTCAAGCGCAACAATTTCACAGAATTCATGATTGATCTCAACCTTATACACTTTATCCAACCCCGTTTTTTCGTCCGTGAGCGTCAAAAGCACGGGCCGGTCGCGATATGTATCCGTATCGTAAAATTTTTCCAGGATCATCAGGCAAGCTTTTACAATTTTGCCGGTCTCCACGGAATTCCCGGGCAGATTCGCTTTCACCTTCTGGCTAAAATTAGCAAGATCAACTTCCCGCTGCATGGCGTGTGAACTGTATATCGGCCTGAATTCAAAAGGAAAAACAGCTGCAACGAGGTCCTTATTATTTGTTGCTTGAGGAACCACTGCGCTCAAGAGCAGTTCAATAAACGGGCGGTGCTTTTCAAGTATAGCTAGATCGACGAGCGGTTCTTTAAGCTCAGGCGTTGATTCTATATATTCCAGTATACCAGTGGTAAACGCTTTTATATTATCTCGCTTGATCCGGTCCTCCCAGTATTCCATGAGTAACCGAAGATTCAATACAGACCGGAAAGGAAATTGGGTAGAATCCTGCATATAATTGTTCGATTGAGTAACTAACGCGTGCCCTATTGCCAGGGTTTCTTTATTAAAGTCGTGCGGAAAATATTTTTAGTGTAACGCATGCCATCAAGATTTAATTTCTTTACAACGCATTCCCTGCTTGTTGTGTCTAATGATCAGATGACCAACTTTATGAGGCGGAGTAGCGCGATTTTTATATTCTGTTTGATTTCTTTTGGATGTGTTCCTGACGAGCAGGAGCATTTCCATATCACGAGCCTTTCTTTTGATTTTAATGAAGGCTTAAATGACTGGGAGGCCGATTTCACAGATTATCCGGTTAGCAGTGATTACGATCAGGAATCTGATTACCAGTGGCTGAGTGAATATACACAGGTTCCAGCATATCTGGGATCCGGATCGGCGATTAAGCTGTCCTGTAATAATGTTAACGGAGATGTGTTTATGTTCCTAAAAAAGAAGATTACAGGCTTAAGACCCAGCACCAGCTACAATGTTGTTTTCGAAATTGAATTGGCCTCTAATGCGATCACGGGGCGCGGCGTTATTTTAAAAGCGGGTGCAAGGAATGTGGAACCAAAAAAGGTAGTCGAAAATGACAATTATATACTCAACCTCGATAAGGGTGATCATTATTCCTCTGGTACAGATCTAATCGCCATTGGCGATATTGGCTCCACTATACCCGTGGCTGACTATAACCCATCGGTTACCGGAAATTCTTCTTCCGGCGAGCCCTTTATCTGCCAGACAAACAAAGACGGTGAGATCTGGCTCATCGTTGGAACAGAGTCCGGTTACGAAGGAATTACAACCGTTTATTATGAAAAAATTAATGTTGTGTTCAGCACATCACAATGATTATTATTTTTGATCAGTCCGACCCATTGCGTTTAAAAAAATGACTTAAGTAACGAACCTGCCATTCGATAGAAATATTGATTGTTCATGCTTTCGGTTACCGGTGAATCTTCCAGAAATTAGATTTGCAAAAAATGGCTTCCCAACTTCTTTATTCCCTTGCCGTATAATTCGTAAATTTGATTCTCTAAAAACTCAATAACGCATGAAACGCAAACTTCTATTGGTTGGACTGGCTGTTTTTGCCTTTGTCTTTACTATGCAGGCCCAGGGTCTTATGGGTAAACTTAAACAGAAAGCTGAACAGGCTGCCGAAAAGGCGCTGGAAAAAAAGGCAAAAGAAAAAGCCGGCGTTGAAACCAATGACTCGGATTCGGATTCAAACTCTTCTTCCGGCAACTCCTCTTCAAGTTCAAACTCCCGGAGTAACCCAGCGAACAAAGGGGGAGGCGGTCTAGTAACAGCACCTCCTGATGTAAAGCAAAATTTATCGGATGCAGAATCTGCATTTAAAACCGCCAGTTACGGCGAAGCAAGGTATGCTGTTCAACAAGCTATGCTTGGCGTTGAAATGGAAATAGGAAATAAGGTATTAAAGTCGTTACCTGAAACGGTTTCCGGATTGCCCAAACAGGAAGAATACGATAAAGTAACTTCAACCGGATGGGGTTGGGTTGGTTTAACGATACAACGCGAATATCTGAAAGATGATAAACAACTTCGTACCACCATTGCAAATAACGCAGCCTGGATGTCATCTGTAAATATGTATCTCGCCAACGGTGGATACGCGCAACAAACCAATGGTGAACAAAACTGGAAGCAGGTAAAAGTAAAAGGAAACCGCGCTGTTATCGAATACGATGATGCGTCGGGTTATAAACTAAGTGTTCCGCTTGGTCAGTCGTCATTGATTGTTTTTGAAGGTGTTAATTTTGCCAGTGAACAAGAGATGATGAACGCTGCCAATACGTTCGATATTGAAGGCATCAAGAATACGTTAGGCGAAAAATAATTCCTTACTTTATTAATGACTCAAATTATGAAAAATATATTCTCTGCTATTTTATGCTTAGGCCTAACAATAACGTTAACGGCCCAGGATTTTGATAAGAATCTGGCTACGGCGCGTTCTTCTTATTCCAGTGGTAACCTCGAGGATGCGCGCTTTGCGATGCAGCAAATGCTGAATGACATTGATGTGCTTGTCGGCAAAGAAATGATCAAACTACTCCCCGCCAAACTTGAATCTTTAAATGCTAACGTAACTAATGATAACGTAACGGCTAACACGGGGTTAGCTGGTGTGTTGGTTCATCGTGATTATGGAACCGGGGAAAAAACTGCTAACCTCGACCTGATGAGTAACTCGCCTCTGATTGGATCTTTGAATGCGATCTTGTCTTTACCATTTGTAGGAAACTCTGGCGATGGAACACAAAAGGTGGTGAAGGTGCAGGGATACAAAGGTGTGCTTCAAAAATCGGTAGATACTGAAACAAACAAAACGGATTATACCTTACAAATTCCGATCAAAAATACCCTGCTTACGTTCGTCGTTAACAATACTACAGAAGCAGAAATACTTAAGATGGCTAATGCTATCCCTGTTGCCGAGATCGTTAAACTTGTTCAATAAGAAATTTCAAATATTCTTAATTTGAAAAGGGAGTCGAAATATGACTCCTTTTTTTATTTACTTTATCTTATGTGGATAGCGCTTTTCTTCATTTTTATTGTGATTCTTGGTATGCAACTGATCGGCTACCTGCTTTCCACGCCACGTTATGGCGGGCCGGTGAGCGACCATTTTAACGGAAAAAGATTCATAAACTATGGAAACGCTAGAGCCAAAGGTTTAAGCGATGTGATACGATGGATGCTCAACCGGAAGCGCGGAATGTGGAGGGAAACCCAGGAAGTTCGGCTCGGAAGAAAGCCCGATCAGAATGTAAACGGTGTGCGGATAACATTTATCAATCACACCACTTTCCTTATTCAGGTGGATGGTATAAACATACTTACTGATCCAATCTGGAGTAAACGTGCAAGTCCGTTCGAATGGATTGGCCCAAAACGCATGCGGCCTCCGGGAATCCGATTTAAAGATTTACCCCCAATTCATGCGGTATTGATCAGTCACAACCATTATGACCACCTCGATATTACTACGTTGAAAAAAATCGCACACATCCACCATTCGGAGATCATCGTTCCGCTTGGTGTCCAATCATTTTTAGAACGCAGAAACATTATTGATGACGTTAAAGAACTCGACTGGTGGAACAGTTGTGTTCTAAAATCCCAGACACCCATTGAAGCGGTACCTGCACAACATTTTTCCGGGAGAGGATCCTTTGACCGGGATACCTCTTTATGGTGCGGTTTCGTCATCACTACAAGACATGGTAAAATATATTTTGCTGGCGACACCGGTTATCATCCCCAAACATTTAAGCGTATTGCATCAACCTCAGGGCCTTTTCGATTGTCAATCATTCCGATCGGTGCTTATAAACCTGCATGGTTTATGGGGCCGATCCATTGCTCTCCTGATGAAGCCGTACAAATACACCTGGACGTAAAGAGTCAACAAAGTATTGCCAGCCATTTTGGAACATTCGCACTCGCGGACGAAGCACAAACAGATCCGGTAATCGATTTAAAGAGCGAACTAAAAAAGAGAGCACTTTCTGATGAATCATTCCTGGCTCTTGAAGAAGGCCAGGCTTACGATTTCGAACATTAAAATAAACGAAGCTGCTGATTATTTTGTACTGGAGCTTTCGCTGGCCCTGTTACCGACATGCCACCGTACTGATGTGATTCATCGCGCTCTTTGGCAATCACCTCGTCCAGGAAAGCTTTCGGTTCGAATGTTTCTTCCATTTTCCTGGCCATGACAGATAACTGTCGGATCGCATTTTGTTTATCACTATGGCCAACGCTGGCGCGTTCCACCGCATGCTTAAGCGTAGCAATTGTTTCATCGTAAACTTTTAACGGTACCGGAAATGGATGCCCGTCTTTTCCGCCATGTGCAAATGAGAACCGCGCCGGATCGGTAAACCGTGAAGGAGTTCCATGAATTACCTCGCTTACCAATGTTAAAGATTGCAGGGTTCGCGGCCCCAGCCCCTGCAACAACAACAAAGATTCAAAGTTGGTGATGTCAGTTTCGTGAGCCAGGGTAAGCACTGCACCTAATCGTTTCATGTTTACATCATCCTTTGTAATGGCATGATGTTTCGGCATGATAATCTTCCGCGCTTCGTGAAGCATTTGATCTGGCGACGCTTGTGCAACGGAGAGGATACCCTGGCGTGTAGGCTGGGCGTTATGATCGGTAAGATTAAGGATCAGCCCCTGGTTTATTCCCGTTACACCGACATGGGGCATGTCCACATAAGATTGAAAATGCCTGGAATGCCAATGATATCTTCTGGCCATGCCGGATTGATCATTGAGTCCCTGCTGAACAACAGTCCATTCTCCCTGATCTGTAACGATAAAATTATGAAGATACAATTGAAACCCATCCTGTATGGCAGTGTTATCAACTTTAGCGGTCAGTCTACTTGAGCGGACAAGCGCATTCCCGTCTAGTCCGGTTGTTTCCGAAAGGCGCATCAATTCATCTGGCGTTTTCCGGCTATGTTTTCCTCTTCCTCCACAAATGTAGATACCCAATTCTTTCGACATTGGATTAACCGCGCGTTTTAAGGCGCCCATTACGGAGGTTGTTATTCCCGACGAATGCCAGTCCATGCCAAGCACACAACCAAATGCCTGAAACCACAACGGATCGCTTAGACGCAGAAGTACTGCTGATTTTCCGTATTCAGACACAATAGATTCTATCATGGCGCCACCAAGTTTAGTCATGCGCTCTGCCAGCCATTTTGGAACATGGCCATAGTGTAAAGGTAAATCGGCATAACTTCGCGACATCTGAAAAAAGTTATACTCAAAGGTCTGAAAATAACCGAAAACAAAAATCCGGATTGTATACAATTACTTCATAAAACGTGGAACTCTTTTGATACTTGCTTCCGGCCATTAACGAGGATGCAGATGGTATGCGAACCCTTATGATGTTTACGTGTCGTTAAATCACGGAACGACTGCTTACGCTTAAAAACAAACGGTCTGTTGCTTTCAAAGGTAGCTTCTGTGATTTTGAATACCCGCGTCGAAATCTTTCCTGTAGATGTGAGATAATTTATTGCATAGTCCAGCCGGAATTTAGACGAAGTCTTTTCTTCATTGATAAAATCAAATTCAAACTTCAGGTGATCACCGATTTTAACTTTTGGTGCGTTCAGTGTAAAAGTTTTAATCTTTGCCTTATGAGAAGGATCTATTCCTTGTATCAACAACGCATTAGTATTCCCTTTTTTCAATAGGGTTCTGCATCCATGGCGAATGATCCAGTCGGTATTTATATCTGAGCCATTCCAGCGATACCCTATGTTAAGAACAAGATCCGGATGGTCTTTTGCTATATCATTGAGATTATTGGCCACACTTCGTCTTACATATTCAGATTCATCACACTTTAAATTTTCCAGAATGGTAAGTATGGGTGTTGGATCTTTTTTCAGCGATAGAACACCCATAGCCCAGGGTAAGCGTGGCCTGCAACCTTCACTGGCCAATCTCCTTACGGATGAGTTTTTATGCTTCGACCATTTCAGGAGGTGGCTGAAAGTTTCTTGGGGACGTTTTAACAGAAACGGACGAATAGCAAATTCACAACTTACAAGTTGCGTTACTTCTTCTATGGCCCTCATCGATTCGTCGAAATGGTCCTGGCCGAAAACTTCAATGAAATCAGCCAGGAAAATCATTGCAAAGCCTTGCTCCTGAAACTTTAGCATGCGCAAGGTGGCAGCAATCTTTTTAATGATGTTAACAGCAACCGGATAGGGAGAAGGCAAAACTGCGCGTAAAGCGATCGCTATCTTGCGTACCCTTTGTTTAAGTTCGAGCTCTGGCCACTGTTCATCAAAAATTGAATAGATAAAAGCCTGATTATTAAACCCGGGAATTGTTTCAGAAAGGACCGGACACAATCTTTCGAAGAAAGTGGGGCTATACATGTTCTTAAGCGGTTCTGCCATCATTGTTAAATTATAACACCAAAGTAATGGCACGTTTTGTCAGCCCTATGTCAGCAGGATAATCCAAATATTAAAGTTAATTGATGCGCATTTCTGCTTTCAATCCGCGAATGCCATTGAGCAGTGCTTGCTGCCACGTTAGGTCGGCATCCCATTTTGTTCCGAGAAATACATTCTGAGAATCGATATGTTTGAAATAAACTTTAAAGACGGGCGTGTTCGCCGGAATGTTTTTTAATTGTTGTCCCTCATCCGGATAAGTAACACTGACCAGCGCCGTTTCAGTTTTATCGGTATTGTATCCCAGTAGCTCTTTCGCGATCACTCCCCGCGTATGTATAAAACGAACAACGTAGTAGTATCCCTGCTTACGCATATCTTTTTCCGTTGTTCCTGGTTCCATTAATTTATACTTGAACGGATAATTTGCTGCCAACAAGGCTTCAAGTTCGCGATCAAGTGTCTCATCACCAAACATGGGAACCGCGAGCGGATCGACCTTCAGATCCACAGCAAAAAAGTCATTGCGTTTTCCGAGGATGGGGTTGATCGTTAATCCCATTTCTACGGCGCTGTTGATTAGCATGTTTTCTCTTTCCAAACCTACAGCGGCAGCGCGAAACATCACTTTCAGTGCTTCGTCAAACTGCTTGTTTGTTACTGACCACGCAGACTGTTTGGGTTCGACAATATTTTCATGGCCATTGAAAGCCGTTATGGATATACGAAAGCCATTTTCCCTTTTCTCAAGAAATATGATGTTCGAAATTTCACGTTTGGTAAGAAATGCATGGAAGGCCAGTGTCACATCAACTCCGGCGGTAAGCATATCCATCGCGAAATACGTCACCGCGTCAATTCCCGAACGTTGGAAGTATGCCTGTGCATCACCGAGTTGTTTTTCTGAAAAATCCGGAGTATAAAAAACAACGGTTTTGGTGCTGAGTAATTCCTCCGGAAGCGTACCCTGCAAGTTAAATTGTTCTATATACGTATTCGCCGTCGGGAAAATTTGACCGCAGGAGGAAACGCCGGTAAGGATTACAATCAAAATAGATAAACAGGTGTTTACCAGAGCAACGTTAAAAGCGGCAATAAAACTTCGATTCACAAATCGCATCATAATTTAAGATCAAATGTACGGGCCAGGTGTTGTTCTAAAACGAAAATAACGAATTATCTATATCAATGTCGTTGAATTAAGCTTGCATTTTTATAGCCTCACCCTGTCCTCTCCAACGGGAATGTTTATGGACGCTTAACGCAATGACATTGAGGTCTAAATACCGATAAAAAAACCTTCCGCTCCAGACTTCACCGGATAAGTAACTAAATCCGAACATGAGGCATTGCACGCACTGCCATTCTGAAGGTCAAATCTGTAATTATGCCAGGGACAAACAATTTCACCAAGATAATTAACATGGCCTTTGCTCAATGATTCTCCGTTGTGCGGGCAGGAATCCAGTACAGCTAAGAATGCGTTGTTATGCAGTACCAAACAAATCCGTAATCCCTGAACAATAAGCAATTGCGGTTTATTTTCCGTCAATAGTTGTCTTGCTGCTGCTTCATCGGAAAAGACCTTGATCCATTGCATAATAAACTTGTAAGTACATTTTAAAATTTATCTTTGTTTACCTTAATATAAAACTAATCGCAACAAATAATTTTAACCAGCGCTGGTTATGAAGAAATTTAACCTTGTCATTTGCCTGTTCTTTCTTTGGTATTTCGCAAGTGCCCAACGTTCTACGTTAGTTACTAAAGTTACAACGCAGGCAGAAGCTATCGAAAAGCAATTGATCGACTGGAGGAGGCATATACATCAACATCCTGAATTATCAAACCGTGAAGTAAAGACCGCCGAATATATCGCTGCCCATTTGAAGAAACTGGGTATAGAAATACAAACCGGCATAGCGCATACAGGTGTGGTTGGTCTGTTAAAAACAGGTAAGCCCGGGCCGGTTATTGCCATCCGCGCTGATATGGATGCCCTTCCTGTAACAGAAAGAAACGACTTGCCTTTTGCTTCAAAGGAGATAGCCACGTACAATGGTAAAGAGACTGGTGTCATGCATGCATGTGGCCATGATGCGCACGTAGCGATTCTTATGGCTGTTGCCGAAATCCTTTCCAAAATTAAAAAAGACCTCCGTGGGACTTTGAAATTTATTTTTCAGCCGGCAGAAGAAGGTCCGCCTGCTGGTGAAGAAGGGGGCGCTGCTTTGATGGTTAAAGAAGGTGTACTTGAAAACCCCAAAGTTGACGTGATCTTTGGTTTACATGTTCAATCCATTCGCAAACTCGGACAGATCGGTTACAAACCTGCAGGAATGATGGCAGCATCAGATTGGTTTAGCATTAAAGTCCAGGGTCGCCAATCTCATGGCGCTGCACCGTGGAAAGGCGTGGATCCCATTGTTGTGTCGGCACAAATTATCAATGCATTGCAAACTATTGTGAGCCGTCAGATTGATCTTACAAAGGAACCGGCGATAATCAGTATAGGCAAGATCAATGGTGGTGTGCGTGAAAATATTATTCCCGAAGCGGTTGAAATGGCAGGAACCATTCGCACTTTCGATAACGAGATGCGGAAAAGTATTCATGAACGAATCGTTCTTACAGCAACCAAAATTGCCGAGAGCGCCGGTGCAAAGGCCGAAGTTACTTTTGAATCAAAGACACCCGTAACTTACAATGATCCGGAATTAACAGAGACACTTATCGATGCGTTAAATGTTGCTGCCGGAGAAGGAAACGTTATCCGGATACCTGCTGATACCGGCGGAGAAGACTTTGCTTACTTTCAGCAAAAAGTACCTGGTTTTTATTTCTTCGTTGGGGTTTGCCCTCCGGAAATAGATCCACAGAAAGCACCTTCCCATCACACGCCTGACTTCATGATGGACGAACGCGGTATGTTAACAGGTCTCAAGGCAATGCTGAGCATAACCCTTGACTACATGTTTCAGAAAAAATAGATTACCCGCTTAGTTCTGATATGGCGTGATCAAAAGCAGAGCGAATAGCCATTCCGTTGGAATGCAATTGATTCCTGATGATCCACTTTCCATTTACAATTGTACCTGCAATTGCAGAAGCATCGGCGGTATAAAGAATTTTAGAAAGTAAATGATCCTTTTTTCCACATAAGCGTGGGGTATGGGCATTATACACTACTGCATCAAATGGCAAATTAATATCAAAAAAATTATTCGTAGCAAATCCCATCGCTGATCTTCCTCCACTGATCAGCTTATTTATCAACTCCGTAGCGCCATCACTGAAGGTGTTTCTTTTATGACGAAGCAACCGCTGACTATAGTCCAGCCAACGCAAATCTTCCAATGGGTTTAGATTGATCTGGCTGTCGGAGCCAATGCACCAATTGCCATAGTGAGTGCTAAATTCGGTTAACCGAAATATTCCATCGCCAAGGTTTCCTTCCGTACCCGGGCATAATACTACATGCGCCCTGCTATTTGCAAGCTGAATTACTTCCTGATCGCTAAGGTGGGTACAGTGCACAATATGAAAACGTTCGTTTACCGGCAGATGATCTAACAACCACTCTACGGGGCGTTGTTTCAAGAATCCAATACTATCACTTACTTCCGTTAGCTGCTCTGCCGCATGGATATGAAAGGGAAGATCTTTAGGACCATACTCAAAGGTTTTAAAAACCTCGTCAGCGCTAACAGCTCTTAATGAGTGAACGCCAAAACCAAGGCGGGTATGTTGGTGTCGTTTTACCAGACGCGAGGAGGCCTCCAACAATTCGAAGTATTCGTCTATAGAGTGCGAGATGAACCTGCGTTGCTTTGGCTCTGCTGGTTTCCCAAAACCACCCTGTTTGTAAAAAACGGGAACCAGTGTAATCTTCATTCCCGCTATTTTTGCCGCGGCAATCAGGCGCTCACCCATTTCAGCACGATTTGCGTAAGGTGTTCCATCCTTATCGTGATGCAGGTAATGAAATTCGGCAACGTGCGTATAGCCATACCGTAACATTTCTGCATATAACATGGCCGCTACAGCTTCCAGTTGTTCGGGGTTGATGGCGAGCGCACACATGTACATGGCTTCCCGCCAACTCCAGAAATCATCCTCAGCTCCCGGCAAATGCTTTTCCGTTTGACCAGCCATAGCATATTGAAACGCATGTGAATGTGCATTTTGAAAACCGGGAACCGCATGACCAGAAACGGATTCTATTGCAGTTGCAGTTTCCGGTGGCGACTCGGATAAATATTGAAGTTCTCCGACCTGATTCACACCTGCATATGCGGGGCTCATCCAACCTTGTTGTTGAAGCAGGGAATTAAATCGAAAATATTTCAGGGTATCGTTAACCATAGTTTAGTCAACATTCAGGGCAGCTATAATTTTTTCGAAAGTGCGTTTCAAAACAGCTTTCATTTTTCCTGCGCGGTGAACGTCATATTTCTTTTCTTCATCATCCATATAATTAACCTTACTCATTTCAAGCTGTAAGGCGTGCTGGTGTTTTAGCGGATTACCGTAATGTCTTGTAATAAACCCGCCTTTGAAAGGATTATTATGTGAAAAGGAATATTGATCCGCAGAAAGCGTTTCCAAAGCTGTTTGGATTAGTATTGGTGATGCTGAAGCAGCATCATTGTCGCCAAGAATAAGGTCTGGAAATTTATTCGGATAAATACTCCTCACTTCTTGTCGGATGGAATGGCAATCCCACAATAATACCTTACCGAACTTTTGTTTTGTTTCGAATAACAACCGCTCCAGTGCGTGGTGATACGGATCATAATAACGAGTTAATCGATGATGCAGGTCTGTATTGTCAACAGTGGTTCGTTCGTCGCGGTACAATGGTTCACCGAGAAACGTTGTTACAGGACAAAGCCCCGTAATGATTCTTCCATCCGAATAAAGTGGCAGATTATGTCGGTCACGGTTTAAATCGATAACCCATCGGCTATATGCCGCTTTGATCATGGTGATGCCCATATCGATACTGAAATCGTAAAGCTGATCAACAAACCAATCTGTATCATCCGGAGCCGATATTAATTCGGCTTTATACGCCTGTTTTAATTCGTCAGGAAACAATGTTCCGCAGTGGGGAACACTTACAATAATCGGAACCTGAGTTCCCCGGCCATTTTGTATAATGAATGGCTCCATCCGGATTACTTTTTATTCCGCTTCTTTTTCCGTTTTTGCTTTTCCGTTGGTGCCGGTTGTTCTTTTTGTTTTACCTGAAGTTCCTTTGGTTGTGCCCGAAGTTTTTCTAACGCATTTTTTGATGTAGTGACTTCATGTTCAAGTTCTGCTATCCGCTGCTTGTAATACGCCGCTAAATCATTTTTCTGTAGGTGCCGTTTTACGGTCATGATCCGGTCAAAACTTTGATCGATACGTTCTCTGGTGATTACGCCGCTCTCCACAAACTTTCGGATAATGCCGTGAACCTTGTCAACTGTGCGTTCGTCGCTCCCGGCAATGTTATTCGAAAACGTCATGATATCAACACCGGCTGTAATCGCCAGCTTAATTGCTTCCTCAAAGCCATAATGTTTCGTGATGGCATGCATTTGCATATCATCTGTAAAAACCAGACCATCAAAGTTTAACCGGCCGCGCAAAATTCCGTCCAATATAGGTTTCGAAAGCGTACCGGGATTTCCATTTTTATCCAGGTTGCGATTAACAATGTGTGACGTCATAACCGCGTCGGCATATCCGGAGTCAATTAAAACCTGATACGGTTTTAGCTCACGATCGGCCCAGGTATTGGTTACATCTGCGATGCCAAAGTGGGTATCCTGTTTGGAGCTTCCATGACCGGGGAAATGTTTTAAGGATGTGATTACACCATATTTACGATGCTGCTTTATAAATTCTTTCGCCAGTAAGGCCACAGAATCTTCATTATTTGAAAAAGCGCGACCATGCTTCACAATTGCAGGGTTTGTAGGCTCAGCCGCAAGATCCACGACCGGAGCAAAGTTTACATTGATACCGAGGCCTGCTAAGGTGGCTGCGGTGGCTTCAGCGTAAAAACGAACCGAATCGAGGGAATTAGCTTTACCCATCGCTTCTGCTGTTATGGATCGTGGGAAACCATATTTGTCCTTTAACCGATTTACTTTCCCGCCTTCCTGATCGATGCTGATAAACAACGGTATGGGTGCTGCCTGCTGGTAGGTCCAGGTAATTTTTTTCAAGGCGACGAAAGAATTCTGCGCAGGAATATTTTTTTCGAAAATGATAATAGATCCCACTTTTCCTTCGCGAATTTCCCGAAGCACCTCAGCGTCAACCGCTGCTGTCGGGAAACCAATCAGGATCATCTGACCGATCTTAATATCAAGACTGTCGCGTTGCTGGCCAAAGCAAAATGAATAGCTTGTCAGGATCACTATCAAAAGAAGAATAAACCGGGATGTTTGATGTTTAGTATTTTTCATAAAAAGAATTGAGAATCCGCTGCATGTTATGTCTTATTTCATTCATAGAGGCTGTGAAGTTAGCATTCATGAAAGAAAAGATTAATGTTTTTCCACTTTTAGTCACCAGAAATCCGCTGAGTGCATGGGTGTTAGACAAAGTGCCTGTTTTTCCAAACACATACGGTTGGTCTGCAATGTACCAATTCTTCAATGTTCCGGGCTTACCTCCAACAGCGATAATCTTAAACAATCTTTCACGCGGAACTACAGCCGCTATCTGTTTCCATAATTCAACAACGGATCTTGGTGTTATCAGATTGTAACGCGATAGCCCGGAGCCATCCACCCATACGACTTTATCCGGCCATTTTTCAAAGCGATTTTTTTGCATCCATTTAATGGCTATTTCCGGTTGAAGCGAATCGCTTAATACATTAGAGCACATCATCAGCAACTGCTCTGCAATCAAATTATCACTCTCCTGCATCATTGTTTTATACAGACTGTCTGACGGCACACTGTATAATGTTTTTATGTCCGACGGTTTTTGCCGCATTACAGGTTGAACTTTCCGTTGTAAAGTATCACTGAGTAACTCGGTAATTAACTGCTGATCTACACGAAAAGGAATCTTCCATTCATTTTTCCGCTTTCTTAAACCGGGATAATACATTGTGTTATTTGAAAAAGGATCACGGATCACTTTTGTTTCTTCCTGGTTTTCACCAACACTTAATAAACTCTTAAAATACCATGGCCATACATACACATCCTTAGTAAAGGGGTATACAAAAAAACAATTACCATAAATTGGAAAGGGAGAGCGCTCTGCCGAATAGGATGAATTGTAATCATCCCAGGCCCAGCCACTGCCAAAATGAGCGGTGTGAAAATTCGAGTTTGAAAAATACAACGCCTTTTGTTGCTGTTGAAGGAAGTCAAGCACCCTGTTATTCGAAAAAGTTTCCTTGTACTGGAAAGATGGATCGCCCGTGCCCCAGAATATCAACGAATCTTCTGTTTCAAGATATTCGATGCCGGGTATTGAATCCCCTAGAATAAGCAGGCTCGCAAACAGCGTTAGTATCTTTGTATTTGATGCTGGTGTAAAATATGCAGCGCCATTGTAATCGAAAACCGTTTCATCTTTTTCAGGATCATAGATTACAAAACCCGTGTGATCCTGAAATTTTTTTTCCGTTTTTTGAAACGTTTCTGTGAGTTGTTGATGCGCGACCGGTGCACATCCCGTTATAAAAATAAGAAACGCGATTACACCAATTCGCATTTATTTCTGGAGGTAGCGATTCAACAAAATATTACAATGATGGCTTTCATGACCGGCGATGATATAGCCCAGATTCAATACGGATATTTCAGTGCCATTGGCTGACCCGGTTCGTTCAAACATTTCTTCTGAAAAGCTTGCATAAAGATCAACTGTGGTCTGGCGTAATGTCTTCATTTCTGCTGCAATCTGGTTTATTGAACGTTGATGTGCATTGGCCTCAGGTGCATACAATTGTTCATCAAATCCCGCCAAGGGTGTTTTATCGTTCCTCGCTATACGAAGTGCCCGGTAAGCAAATATACGTTCAGCATCCATCATGTGACACAACAATTCTTTAATGCTCCACTTCTCTGGTTGATATCTGCATTCACCCTTTTCTTCCGGAATAGAAGTTAATATTTCCTGTAGTCGCTTAGCAGCGGCATGCAAAGCTTCCATCAAATCATAATCCTTTACAAGGCCAACGTAGCCCTTGTAAAACGGCGGCACTGTCTGGAGCTGGGGTCTTTTCATAAAAGCGTTAAATTTAATTTATTCTTGGCAACATGATATCCAGTGTTGTCCCTTTTCCATATTCGGATTTTAATTTTATCGTTCCATTTAATCGCTCTACGGCCTGCTTCACAATGTACATCCCTAATCCGGACCCTTGTGACCGATCGGTGGCCCGGTAAAACATATTAAAAATTTTATCAACATATTCTGTTTTAATCCCAATTCCATTGTCTTCAAAAATCAACCGGGTATGATCTTTTGTGCAGACAATTTCAATCTTTAAATAACTATCTACCTCCTGGTTCAGGTACTTGTAAGCATTCGAGATGATGTTGCTAAAAATTATCTTTAATCGCAGCTTATCCGATTTACAAATGACTTTCGGAACACTGGTATGAATTTCTGTTTTTAGCTGGTGAAAGTTATCAAGGTATTCCAATTCAGTGATGCAGCTTTTGGCCAATACCTGAAGATCAATTTCTTCGTGTACAATATCAACCCTGTTCACCCTTGCATAGTCCAGCATAGAGCGGATAAATTCATCGAGTTTTTTAACACGCCCTTCAATCTTTAGCAAATATTGCTGAAGCGCTTCCGGGTCCCTGTCAAGATTCGCCAGGTTAATCAATCCCATGATTGAGCTGAGCGGTGAACGCAGGTCATGGGATGTTTTATACATTAACTGGTCAAGCTCAAAGTTGCGCTCACTGAGTTGCTCGAGTGTTGACTTCAATTCAAGTTCCTGCGCAGCAAGTTGCTTATTTTGTTCTGTAAGTTCTTCATTAAGCGCTTTAACACTTAGCTCCATCCTGTTTCGTTCGGTAATATTGCGGATAAACATGGCGGCGCCAATTACCTTACCGCGATCATCGTAAATCGGGTTGAAGGAGGTTTCGAGAAAGAGGTTTCCCGGATGTTGATTTTCTACGGTAAGCCGTTTTCCGCGGAACGCTTTCATGCCGTTTTGTTTCACGCGTGAAGACACCTCGCTAGGTAACACTTCAAGAAAATTATCGCCTACAGAAATCGTAACCCCATACACATCTTCTATTCCCTTCGCATAAGAATTATTGAAAAGGATAATGCGGAAATCGCGATCAATGGCGAGAATTCCATCCGAAGTACTCTCCATAACGCCCCGGAGGTTTGCGTTAATCGAGTTGATGATTTGCTCATACTTTTTGCGATGTGTTATATCCTGTACGAAAACAGCAACACCCTTTACCTTTTTGTTCTCATCATGGATCGGGTTATACGCAACCTGTATGTAACCGGTGTACTTTGGAAATTCCTGGTAATGTTCTGTAACGAAATGTTTTCCATGAAGGGCTTTCACCAACTCGGTCTTTACCCACTTTTTATCTTCATGCTTGATGTACTGAATTTTATTCGCACCTATCTTAATATCCGCACCATATAACATTTTCATAATGTTCTTATGGCGATGATTGAATGCCGTGTAACAGAAATTTTGATCTACCGAAAAAATCGATTCATCTGAGCTTTCAAGAACACCTTCGAGGTTTTCATGCAAATGTTTGATTTCTGCTTCTGCTTTTTTGAGGTATGTGATCTCCGTGACAAAACCAATGACAAAGCGTTCACCCTTTTCGTTGATGTACCGCGATTTTACGGTTAACAAATGATGTGGCTTGCCGTTGCGCGTTAAAATTTCATCTGTGGTGATTGTTTTACCCGTACGAAGTACCTGCTTATCGGTTTTATAAAAAACTTCTGCTTCTTTTTTAGGGATTAAATCAGTATCTGTTTTTCCTAAAATTTGCTTGCGGCTATGGCCCAGGAGTTCACAAAATTTATCGTTAAATAGCACCCACCGATGATTACTGTCTTTAACAAAGATTGGCGCTGCCACGGTGTTCACAATGTTATCTAGAAAATTACGCGATTCGATAAGCTGGACTTCCGCTTGTTTTTCTTTTGAAATATCACGCAATGTGCCAACAAAATAATTGGCTTTGCCTTCATGTTTCAACAAACTGATATTCAAAACCGCCTTGAACGTCTCTCCGTTTTTTCTTTTAAGATCAGTTTCAATCTGCTTTAACGTTTGCTTAGCTTTTAGCAGTTTAAGGATTTCACGTTGTTGAAGCTTGTCACCGAAAATTGAAGTGGGCTTCTGTTTTTCGATTTCACGAAACGAGCGGTATCCAGTCATATTTAAAAACGCTTCATTCACATAAATAAATTCACTGTCAAGGATTCCCATAAAAATCCCTTCCGAAAGATTCCGGTTAACGGTTTCGAGCAATTCATTTGTTTTACGAACCTCCTCGACAGCATTTTTCTGTTCTGTGATGTCCCTGAAGTTGGATACAATTCCGTTTATTTCATCGATATGTAAAAAGTTTGTAAGGCGGGATTCAGACCAGATGTAGTGTCCTTTTTTATGCCTGATACGTTGGAACAGGGTAAGGCCTTTTCCTGGTTTATTGAGCAACGATAAAAATGATTCGGCAGCCATTTCTGCATCGTCAGGATGAAGGAAAAAAGTACCTGGCTTATCAAGTATTTCATGTTGCCGATATCCCGCAATATGCTCCACGGAATGACTTACATATTTTACCCGGCCTTGCTTATCATACAAAATGATTCCTTCATGCGCATTTTCTATTAATGCTTTGAATTGTTTATCGGTGAGATAGTTTGATAGAATTTTCTTTCGTTTGGACTTCATCCGGCCAGGGTACTGCAATGGTAAAACAAACTAAAATCGTAGAGGGTATTATGCACTGTGGCCATCTTTTTTTACCTACATCACGGCATACCGGATTTTTCGTTCCGGCCTTTTAAATTAACTAAAATTTACTGCTCTTCTATATTTTCTGTGATTTGTGTTTCCTGCCGTTGCGTAAGGAATCGTTTGAGCCGGTGGTTTTTCTCCAGTGATCGCAGCATCATCTCGCGGAGATATCCTTCCACCGGCAAAACCAGCATGGCAATGATCACCTGAATGATAAAATCGATAACCGGACTTGTCCTCGTTTCAAATGTTTCTCCTACAATCGTTTCAATGAATTGAATCAGCATGATAATGGTAAGTAGCATCAATAGCCGACTCACAATTCTGTAACGTGCGCTTAAGCGGAAAGAGAGTAAAACGAAAAAGGCAAACACCAAAACTTCCAGGGCATAAAACCAGGGGCGCTTCCAATACGGAGGAATCACCGCTATACTGATCTCCTGCATGTCTTTTGATCTTCCCAGTATATCGCGTGACTGAACTTCAAGTTTATAATCGCCTGCGGGCAAATAGGGAAAATTAATTACGTTGTTTACGTTAGACCACGTCGTCCATGTTTCATCCAGCCCCTGAAGTTTGTACCGGTACTCGATCGCCATGGAGGCAAGATAATCCGGTTGCACTATCTCCACCGTTACAGAACTATTTTCCTGATCGACGTTAAACTGGCTCAAGCCACCTGATTTTAACCCGGCATTTACAAACGACTTCATCATAATCGGAAACCCATCGTTGTAAGGTGTTACCCTGTCGCTGTAAAAACGAAACAATTCATTATTTCCTGTTATAACCCAAAGATTTCCCGAGTTACCATCCGGTGATATATACCGAAGGTTTTGGAAGAGATTAAGAAAGCCAAGATTCTGATGGGCCGTGTTCAGCCCAAATAATTTCCAGCCATGGATATCGCGATACCACATCGCATTATTGTGCGCAAAGTAGTTCGTGAGATTGTGTTCCGATAACGAATCGATCTTATCAAAACCATTGATATCGTTCTTGTAACTGAAAAATCCCTGTGCATTAGAGAGAATAGTTTCTCCTTTCCATTGTACGCCTACTACTTCATCATAATTTGGATTTGAAATTTCAATGACCTGGATATCGTTTACTTCATCACCATCATAAGTAAGCCGATAAACCTTGTCTAGCGCACAAAGCCACAGTTCCCGGTTGTCGCCCTCGAAAATGTAGGTGATCTGATCATGCAGGTTTTTCAACATTCCAGACGTTTTCCATTCGTTATCTTTATGGCGCAGTGCACTGACATTATCGGAATACGTTGAGATAAGCAGTACATTTTGTTTTGTATTGTAAATGTATCGTGCTGGTTCGTCTGACAAATGACTTGCGTGCGTACCAACAACCTGGTAGGTACCTCCTAACCCAGCGGCAATCAATTTATTGTTTACCTCAAGGAGTTGTGTAATCTTGGCGTCTATGCCAGTCACCTTTTTGTATGCATAACGCGATGTGCGTAAAACCTTCTGTGTTTTCTTGGTGCGTCGGGTTCTTGGAGACGCTTTCTTTTTTACTTCGGTGCGCGGGGCCTGTGTGTTTGTTACTTCTTCTTCTTTCTTATCGTTTTTATTCTTTCGCAAAAAAGAGAAGAACCCTTTTCGTTTGGATTCAGGCTCTGCTGTGGTGGATGTTTCCTTCTCGGGCTGGGTTGATTTTTTTTGCAGAAATGATCTTACCGGAACATCTACAAAATACGTTACTTCTTCGAAAACATCTTCGCGTTCCAATCGAAAAAGACCCAACGATGTGCCCACATAAACGTTGTTCTTAAATGAAATCGCACAAAGCAGATTACCCTGCAAACCGGGATAATGATTGAACGATCGGAATGGAAGGTAAGGCGCTATCCGTGTAAAGCCATAATCGTGAGCTGCCCAGATATTGTTGCTGTTGTCTTTAACCAACGCAAAAATTTCATTGTCGGGCAGCCCGGTGGCATAGTTAATGATTTCTTCGGTTTTTCCGGTTGCCGAATGAACGAACACCATACCACCACGCAGTGTTCCAATCACAATTAAATTATCGTTTACCCAGTGACCATTCACCAGCACACTTTTGTTAATGTAATCCGCATCTTCTGTAACGAGCTCGCGTATTCTGAAATTTTTTGAAATGACGTAAAGTTTGTTATTTGTAAACCCCATTAAGTGGTAATCCTTATTACCGGAGGAGAATAAAACATCTTCGCCTTCCGGAAAAGCGAGTTCGGAACGGATTAATTTATCCTCCTGTATTCTGTATATCCCGCTTTTTGAGGTACTGATAAAAACGGATCCGAACAATTCGAAAATACTTTGAAAGGATCCGGTTAATTCAGTCGCCGGTATGGTGCTGGTTTTCTCATTTTCCAGAATAAAAATCTTTTCTTCATTTATGAAATACAACTTACCGGGTACACGTATCGTTTGGAAAATATTTTTTACGCCCTGCGAAAGCGTTTTTATTTCCGGCAAAGCATTTTCGTTATTTATCACTTTGCCAAAACCCGTTGCGCCTCCCCAATATAATTCGCCGTTTTCCGTGCCGGCAAGTGCATATATTGCGCCACTTCCCTTTATCAAATTCCAATTGCGGCCATCAAATTCCAAAATACCGCTTCGGGTTGCGAAATACATCAGGCCCTGTTTCGTTTGCACCATCTGGAAACAGACGTTGTCCAGTTTATCGTCTGCCGGAGAAAAATGAGATAAAAAGTAATTACCAGATTGCGCGCTCGCAAAAAGCGTCCCGAGCCATATCATCAACACCAAAATATACCTCACCATATACCGCTTGTTCGTTCCGTGCGCAATCATGCCGGAGTTATTTGTCCCGTTCTTCTCGTCAATTGTGGGTATCAATACCGTGAAATTTTCTGCTTGTCTCTTTGGGAAAAATGGGCTAAGTCAATGAAGCGACAGTTGGTCAAATATAAACAATTCTTTAATGATCTTCGGGCTACCTCCGACCAACTAACTTATCCTGCTCCAGTTTATCATAGACTTGCGCATGGAATCAACCTGCGCTTTAATGACAGTGTTTTCAGGCTTGAGTAGATCCGGATCGTCCTGCAGAATATGTATTGCCACTTCCCTTGCTTGTTTTAGAATCTGACCATCTTTACCCAGATCAGCGATTAGCAAATCCAAGGCGCCACTTTGCTGGGTACCCATAAGATCTCCGGGGCCGCGAAGTTGTAAATCGGTTTCTGCGATTTCAAAACCGTTATTTGTCCGAACCATTGTTTCGATCCGAACCTTGCTATCTGCGCTTAATTTTTGCGACGACATTAAAATGCAAAACGATTGCTGTGCTCCGCGTCCTACCCGTCCACGTAACTGATGAAGTTGAGACAGTCCAAATCGCTCGGCGTTTTCAATCACCATCACCGTAGCATTCGGTACATCGACGCCAACTTCAATAACCGTTGTTGCCACCATAATTTTAGTTTCACCCTTTTTAAACCGGGCCATTTCATATTCTTTGGCCACCGACTTCATTTTTCCGTGAACGATACTAATTGCAATGTCAGGGAACGCACGACAGACACTTTCGTATCCGTCCATTAAATGTTTCAGATCTAGCTTTTCCGATTCTTCAATAAGGGGGTATACCATATAGACCTGTCTACCGGCCTGAATCTGATCACGCAAAAACTGATTCACCTGTAAACGATGTGCGTCATACTTATGAATGGTTTTAATGGGCTTGCGTCCGGAGGGCAATTCGTCTATAGCCGATACGTCGAGGTCACCATACAACGTCATGGCTAGTGTACGGGGTATCGGTGTGGCTGTCATCACCAGCACGTGGGGATAAACATCGCTGTTCTTTTGCCATAATTTTGAGCGCTGTGCCACGCCGAACCGATGTTGCTCGTCTACCACGGCCAAACCAAGTTGTTTAAACTTCACTTCTTCTTCCAAAAGCGCATGGGTACCGATCAGTATTTTCAACTCTCCTGATTCAAGGTTAATATGAATTTCTTTTCGTTGTGATTTTTTTGTAGACCCTGTGAGCAATGCAATGGGGAGCTTCATGGCATTTGTAAATTTGGTAAGATTCGCAAAATGTTGCTGAGCCAGAATTTCAGTCGGAGCCATTAGAGCACATTGCGCTCCGCTGCTTACAACCAGCAGCATACATATAAATCCAACAATTGTTTTACCGCTTCCTACATCACCCTGCAACAAGCGATTCATCTGTACGCCAGATTTTAAGTCAGCATAGATTTCTTTAATAACCCGTTTTTGTGCGTCTGTTAAATTGAAGGGTAGATGTTGCTTGTAAAATTGATTCAGCAGTGAAGTATCATGAAAAACCAGTCCTCGTAATTTATGCTGGCGAACCATCTTCATTTTGAGCAGCCTCAACTGGATGTAAAACAGTTCTTCGAATTTTAATCGTTTTTGAGCATTGGCCAACATTTCCAAACTGGTTGGAAAGTGGATCATTACGATGGCTTCTGGTTTAGAGATAAATCCGTTTGTCTTTAAAATATGCTGGGGCAACGTTTCCCTGATTTTCCCAGTAGATAACCCCATTAGTTCACGCGTCAGCTTGGCCAGCGTTTTATTATCCAGGAATCTGGATCGAAGTTTTTCAGTTAATGAATAGACGGGTTGAAGATAACCACCCGTTTTATTTTTATCAGTTAATACTTCTATCTCAGGATGCGCAATATTGATCTTGCTGCCGAACCGGTTTGGTTTGCCGAACACAACATACTCAACTCCCAATTGTATTTTGTCGCTTACCCAATTGATTCCCTTAAACCATACGAGTTCGAGACCACCAGTTTCATCTTCCACCTGAACAACCATTCGTTTTTTCGGTCCTGCACCAATGATTTCTTTTTTTCGGATTATCGCTTTGACCTGAATAAATGGCATTTCATCCGTTACGTCACGAATTGAAACAAATTGCGTTCTGTCCTCGTATCGGAAAGGATAATGTTGGATTAAATCACCAAACGTAAATATGTTCAACTCCTTGTTGAGTAAAACAGCTCGCTGGGGACCAACTCCTTTCAAGAATTCGATGGGCGTCTCAAAAAAAGTGGCCATAATTCTAAAGTAACATTGAATGTATTAAAATTTAATAAGTGGAATAAATTAAATATCCTGAATTGAGTTACTTTTGCATCAGTTTTATTAACCCGATGGTTACCATTTGTTTACTTACATTATTAACGAGGCGAGAGATTTTATGAAGGCTAATGCAAAAATATACAAAGGCATTGAATACATTCAGTTGTCTGACCTGCCCCTGGTTCAACAAGAAAAATTACTTCAAAGCAGCCAAAGCTTTTTTATTAAGATAATGATCGATAAAAAGATCATTTCAAAATGTATACAGTACAAGGATTACGTTTCGTGGTTTGAATCAGAATACAAACAACAGCTGGCACCAGTTGCGGTTGAGACAAAACAACGCCAAAACGTTGAACTTGCCATAAGTAATATTTAATCCCAGATACCCGCGTCTGGAACGATTTCCAATACGTTTCCTTCGAGGTCTTCAAAATAAAAAGACTCTGTACCAGAAGGCCATGTAACGTAATCCGTAATCGTTATTCCTTTATCAAGAATTTCTTGCTTTGCCTTTTCATATGCTGCTTTGGTAACCTCGAAAGCAAAATGCTGTTTCCCTCGCCCATAATGTGCCGGAGGACTCGTCTTTTCTTTCGAGTCATGAGGATTAAAACACAGTAAAACGGAGGATCCAGCCCGAAAAAAGATATGTTTTCCAGCAACGTAATTGATAACCGGCAGCCCTAGTCGCTCATTATAAAACGTCTTTGCCATTTCCAAATCTCGAACGTAAAGACACGTTTCCTTGATCTTAAGAAACTCCATGACACAAGGCTTTTTTTAGTGAATTGTATTCATCCCATATTTCCCTTAAGATCACAGCAGCAGGCTGAATCTTATTTAACGTGGCGGCTACTTGTCCTATCTCCAATTCGCCTTCTTCGAGATTACCTTCAAAGATGCCAATTCGCGAACGGCGTTTTCCCAACAGTTTTATAAGTTCATCCTTTGATGCTCCTTTCATTTCGGCCTGATTCACTGAATCATAAAATTGATTCTTAATCAGGCGCACTGGCGTGAGTTGCTTTAATGTGAGAACCGTATCGCCCTCGGCTGACTGGAGGACTTTCTCTTTGAAGTTATCGTGGGCTGAAGACTCGGCAGCCACAGCAAAGCGACTGCCAACCTGAACGCCATCGGCCCCCAGCACCTCGGCAGCGAGCATGGCCCGGCCGGAAGCAATGCCGCCGGCTGCGATGAGCGGGATGGTAAGCTTCTCCTTAATCAACGGAATGAGCACGAGGGAAGTAGTTTCTTCACGACCATTGTGCCCACCTGCTTCGAATCCTTCAGCAACAACAGCATCAACGCCTGCCTGTTGTGCTTTCAGGGCAAACTTTAAACTTGATACTACATGCACTACAATGATCCCTTTATCTTTTAAGTGGGCAGTCCAGGCCGCGGGATTACCAGCTGAAGTAAATACAATCTTTATCCCTTCCGCAATTATGATTTTCATAATCGCATCAATGTCTGGGTAAAGCAGCGGTACATTAACACCAAAAGATTTATCGGTTGCTGCCTTACATTTTTGAATATGTTCCTGCAACACTGCCGGATACATAGAGCCTGATCCGATTAGACCCAAGCCTCCTGCATTGCTTACGGCTGCTGCCAGGCGCCAGCCACTGCACCAAACCATGCCCGCTTGTACAATGGGCATCTGTATTTTAAATAACTTCTGAATTCTTGTGTTCATCAGCAAAAGGTAAACGCGAAATCTTACAACAAAAGATATTTTAATTTTTTTCCTGCGGAGAATTATTAATCGATTTTTCCAAAAATTTTTACAAGTTTTTTTTCACTGCTAAAGTTGTCCACAAAGAATGAATTGATAAAATACTATCTAAGTCGTTGATGATCTGTAAATTAAAGCACTCGTAACTAAGGCTGTGGATAAAACTCAAAATTTGTGGATATCTTTTTCAATTATTTTAAAGGAAAATCTAACTGCCTGAATTTTAAGGTTTTTACATATTCGCAGTATAATCTTACGTTTAAGAATTGGTGTAAATAACTGTCGCATCCCTAAACATGAAAAAATTTTTTCTTTTTCTTCTCCTTTCATTCTCCATGCCAATGTATGGCCAGGAGGCTTCTATAATTAAATTCGAAACGCTCGATACGTTACTGAAAAGTCCGTCGCCTGAAGTTATCGTCGTAAACTTTTGGGCGACGTGGTGCGGTCCTTGCATTAAAGAATTACCTCATTTTGAAGAACTCAACCGTGCAGGCGATCCTAGAATAAAAGTAATTCTTGTAAACCTTGATTATGCTGATAAAGTGGAAAAGGTGAATTCATTCTTACGAATCAAAAACATAAAATCCCCCGTACTACTGCTTGATGAAATCGACTATAATTCCTGGATTGACAAGGTTGATAAAAGCTGGAGTGGAGCCATACCTGCAACCCTTGTTTTGAACACTGTAACCGGTAAAAGAAATTTTGTTGAAAAAGAACTTTCCGAATCAGATCTTCAACAACTTATTGAAGAAACTAAAACCAATTGAGTTATGAAAAAATTTGCCCTCCTTATCCCTGCTTTCTTGTTGCTGGCAGCCTTTACACCGAAATATGAGGTTGGTGATGCTGTTTCAGATTTTTCATTAAAAAACGTAGACGGAAAAAAAATCTCTTTATCCGGATACGCCGACAAGGGCGCGATTATAATTTTTGATTGCAATACCTGTCCCTTTTCAAAAGCATATAACGACCGGATCATCGCCTTACATACAAAATACAAAGACAAGGGTTACCCGGTCATTGCGATCAATGCAAACGATCCTAAGATCTCGCCTGGTGATTCTTTTGAGCACATGGTTTCACAAGCGAAAAACAAGTCGTACACATTTCCTTATTTGATTGACGAAACACAGGAGGTCGCTAAAAGTTTTGGCGCAACCAACACACCCCATGTATTTGTTGTTAACAAAAAGGGAGATGGATTTGTGGTGGCCTATATCGGTGCAATTGACAATAACAGCAGGGATGCACAATCCGCTGATAAAAAATATGTCGAAGACGCAGTTGACGCGCTGATCGCAAATCAAACTGTATCACCTTCAAAAACGAAAGCCATTGGCTGCGGCATAAAATATCGGTCGTAAAACATTTTCAACTTTGACACAAAGGATTTATGAAAGTAAATCCTTTTTCTATGCTGTTTGAGAAACAAACTTTAATCCCACGATAGAACCAATAAGCAACACGATAAAAAATACCCGCCAGAAAAACGCAGGTTCATTGAACAGGAA